>Ga0080064_1000108_pt1 | contig 246644 bp, 252 predicted proteins | sample Subgrocontami54m_FD_69260 | JGI IMG/M metagenome (GOLD analysis project Ga0080064, IMG submission 69260) | Subsurface groundwater microbial communities from S. Glens Falls, New York, USA - GMW46 contaminated, 5.4 m (SPADES assembly) (version 2) ...
AACCTCTATTCGTTCGGGATGGTGCGGTGACTTTGTTAGTCAGAATGAGCTCGCGCGCCTCGACCATCTCAGCGCGCTCGATGAGCGATTTGCGCCTTCGTCCTCGCCCGAGAGCGGGCGAGGTATTCGGCGCGGGTGGTAATAGCAAAACCCCTCCTTTCGATTGAAAGGAGGGGGATTCGCCCGAGTTACAAGGACCTCGTGTTGATACTAGAGCGTGAAGGTTACTGCGGTTGCACCTGTCGCTGGGAGACCCGGTACGACGAAGCCGTTGTACCAATCTGGGCCCGAGTTACCCGAAGCACCACTGTGCGTGGTTGTCGAGTTACCAGACCAGATGAAGTCGGCTCCGGCACCTGAGGCAGAGGTGTTGCCACCTGTTGCACCCACGTTTTCACCGGCACTTCCTGGGCCTGCGGCAGAGTCGAGGATTGGGGCTGTGGTCGCGAAGGAGTAGTTGATTGCTCCTGCGAGGAAGCCTGCATCATCGTATGCCATGGTTCCGCCTGAAGTGTTTCCAACGCCGTGCCATGAGTTATCACCCTGCAACACGACGGATGCCGAATCACCAGCGTCAGCACCGCTGACGTCCCCACGAAGTTCGAAGTAGTAGGTGGATCCAGCCGGAATTGCAACTGCTTCAGGTGCGGCACTTGTGGGTGCGGCAGGGTTGAAGTAAATCGCGAAGTCGGTTGAAGTCGCGCGTACTGCATCAATTCCGCTGTTGTTGCCGGCAGAGCTTGCGAGAGTTGAACCATTGTTCAACTGACCGCTTTGTGCAGAACAACAATCGCCACTGAAGTTCGAGTTCGTGAACCCGAAGAATCGGAGGTTAGTAATCGTGAAGTCGATACCGCTATCATCACCCGTCGTCGCAACACCGAAGGTGAACTTGTAGAGCGAGACACCGTTCGTTCCCGCAGGCGCGGATACCGAGAATCGGTAGAGCACTTTTTGGGTGGCGTCGGCCAAGCTCGTTGACGGTACCGAGAGGACATTGACCGTCGGGTATGCCCGTACCGTGCGAACACCGGCTGATGCAGTGTCGTTGCCAGTTGCGTAGATGTTGTCGGATGATTGTCCACCCACACCATAGGTAGCGTTCAGACCATTCTGATTCACATTGTCCCAATCAATCGCAACGAGGTGACCAGGTCGGCCAGATTCGTTGTTCGCAATTGAGGCGAGCTGGACTTTCACCGTAATAATCTTATCTGCGTCTTTCGGAACGCTAAGACCAGTGGTCGTCACAATGATGCCTGACGTTGATGAGGTCGCAAGGACTTCACCAACCTTGGTCGCGCCATCCCACAATGAGAGCTTGACCATGTCAGATGCCGTACTTGAGGCCGTGGCCGAGAGCAAGACGGCAATTTGGGTCACATTGATGTTCTCATTCGTTGAGGACAATCGAATGGCCGATGCCGTTATTTCCTGACCGGATTGCGCTAGGCGCACGGATGGGCTTGAAGGATCAATTGCAATCGTGAAGGTTCCTGCCGCAGTAAGCGCCATTCGGTTTGAAACCGAGGAGGACGCTACTCCAGCCGTAATCGAGGTACCGGAGGTAAGACCCGTTGCGCCGAACGTCTCATTTGAGGAGAACGTCCACTGCGCGTAGTTACCTGTTCCGGACTTCGATACATCACACTTGAGAGCAACCGTCTTTGAGGTGCCTTTGGCAAGCGTAAGTTGGGTGTCAAGCGTGAAGGTGTTGTCCTTCACGGATGCGGCTGATGCCGCTGATGGGTTCACAATGTTCGAACCCGTGTTAAGAGCAGTCGTTCCATCGAAGAGCTGACAGTTTGTGAGGTCACCCGCAACTGCGTAGTTGTGCTGGACTATCGCTGAGGTGAAGCGTACATCTTCACCCGAGTTTGTCGCATCAAACACCAGATTCGCAAAGGTGAATGCTTTAGCACCACGAATCACATTCTGAGCTGTTGGAGAGGTCGAAAGCGATACGTTCACCGCACCGGTTTTCACCGTGTAGGAGTTACCCGAAACGGTTCCGGTGTTCGCAACGCTGATCGACGTTCCTGATACATCCCCGGTGGCTGACGTCCAGTCGCTTGAAGGCGTTGTGGATGCAGATACCAAGGTGTCAGAGAGAAAGTCGGTCGAAAGCTTGCCTCGCAAGACATAGGTCTTCTTGCCAACCGGGAAGGAAACCGCGTCCGTAAAGGTAAAGACCATCTGGGTGTCGGTCGTACCGGATCCGTCTTTCGGGCCGGCAATAACTTTGCCCGTTGCGTTATCAACCAACTTCACGTCTGTGTAGTCGGCTTCGAATACGCTTGCGACGTTCTTATTGGCTGACACGCGGAAGACCATCGAGGAAACCGTGACCGTCTCGCCCTTCACATCAACATCGAAGGCGCCGATGGGCTGATCATTGAGGTTCACCGCAATGTTTTGCGCGGGTATAGCAGTAGAACCGGTCACCGAAACGGTGCCAGCGCCAATGGTTGCCGCATAGGCATTCCAGATTGGATTTGTGTCGGTCGAGAACGATCCGGCAGTAGCCGTTCCGGCTGATCCACCGGTTGGCGTAATACCGTAGCCGAATGACTGGCCAATAATGTAGAGATCAGTGAAGCGGTACAGGTCAAAGTCAACGGTTCGGTTAGAACCATTCACGATGTCGGCAATCACGTAGATCTCGGCCTGATTACCTTTCTTCAGGGCAATGCCGTCGCCAAAGGTAGCAGTGTAGTACTTACCATCAGCCGAAACAGTTGCCGGATAATCAGTTCCGTTCACGTTCACTTTGACGTTTGCAATATCAGTTGCTGCGGCAGAACCCGATTGGTTGAAGCTCACCCATTTCATGATGAGGTCTTCGGCTGAACCCGCAGTTGCGCGAATTGCAGTGAATTTGTACGCATTTGTCCCAATCTCTTTGGTCTGGGCAGAACCGGGATCATTCACGCCTCGTGCCATGGTCGCAGAACCAATCGTAAGAGTCGAGTTCATGGTGATCGGGCTTCCTACAATAGGAAGGGACCCTGCCACCTGAGCCGCGCCCGCGTCAACTGCGACAACCGCCATACGTGCGACAGATCCGCCGTCGGATGGTGATGCAGGTCGGTTGATTGCAACGGTAATGGTCCTTGATGTTCCTTTCGCAACCGTAAACTTGTTGTTCAAGATTGCCTGATGATTTGCATTGAGTGTCTTCGAGAGACCGATCTGAAGACCGTTCTCGTCAAGAAGCACCACACTCGAAATTGAAGAGTCTGCGGCAGGACCTTGTCGTTCAACCGTGACCGAATTCACCACGATGTCGCCATCGCTCGAAGCGGTTACGGTGAATGAAGTTGCCTTAATTCTTGACGCTGAAGCAGGAGCAAGTGTGTCACCTGGTTGCGTTGCCGCGGAAACGGTAAGACCCGTGCCTACTACTGGCGGAGGAGTCGGGCCGGGTGGCGGCGGAGGTGTTGGCGTACCCGCTACGAGTGCGTCATATTTCGCGCGAGACTTTGAGCCAAAGTATCCGGCTGTCGGCGATACGCCGTTTGCTGCCTGCCATTTGGAGACCGCACCCTGCGTTCGCGTTCCGAAATACGTGGACTCACTGCCTGGAGATCCAGCGCCGCTTGAAGCGACCTGGTGTCCCTTTGAATTCAGATATTTTTGCAAACACATCACATCATCACCCTCAACCCCAATCGTGAGGTCGCGTGTGAAGGTGCATTTGCCTGCGACTGCTGGCTGTGCGCCTATGAGCGCATTCAACTGCAGTGTAAGGGCAGCGATGCTCGCCTGAAGTTCGGCAATGGTCACTGCAGATGCAATCTGCGGAATGGCCACGCCGGCTCCGGAGAGCAGAACAGCCGTTGAGAGAGCTACGACAATTCGCGTCATAGCGCTCCTCGGTATGAATTTATCCATATAGTAATGACTGATCGGTTTCCGTTTGAGTGCTCTGCACTCACTCGAAAACGTATCTCACCGTGAAAGCCGTTTCGACATATAAGTTCGGCCGAACGGTGAAGTTATGAATTAACGATAACGGGGAATCATGAGTAGGGGATAAGTCCGGTCGTTGACCGGATAGATCCCGAAACCCATGGGTAAAAACGAAAGTAAAAGAAGATGAACATATATCTTACGATCCATGAGTTGTCAAAGTTCTGGAGAGCTTGCGCGATCAATCGTTTCGGTCCACGTATCAGCTCATTACAGCCGATTTGGCAGTGTAGCAGGCTAGTACCTGAATCGCAACTTGACGCTATTCTTTTTTTATTTTACAAAACTGCAACCAAAAAGATTGCCCCAGATAACGGTTTCCACCATTATGAATTAGATTTCTGCACTGGTTCCATTATAGATGGCTCTGATATCCGCGCAAACGAGCAGTGTGGATAAGTGATAATCGAAAAAGAGCATATACGAAAGGATTTTAGCCAGAACCATCACATCCATACTTGCTCGAACCTATTATACGGTACCTTAGAAGAAATATACAAAAACCATGTGGATAACTGTTCTTAGAACGTGACCAAATCTTCCTGTATTGGCGATAGTATGGTGCAATCCCCTGACCCGAGCACCACCCTGCCGTTCAGACATCCAAAACTAGCCTCTTTTGATCTTCACATGATCTCGACTCCTCTCCTGGGTAACTGAGTACGGCCAACACTCTAAATTTGCGAACTTGCGTCATTTTCTCTCGGACATATATAGGACACATGAAAAGAGCGGATCTTTCAGGCTAATTTTTCTCTCGGACATTTAATGTCCGAGAGAAATGTACATGGTCCAACGATTGTCTCCGCGCCGCTGAATAAGACCCGAGCTCACAAGCTCATTAAGATCGCGTTGAATAGTCTTCTCACTTACGGCCTCACCGAAAAGAGCGCAGATCTGACTTATTGGGGCCTCTCTCTGTTCCCTCATATAGGCGAGAATGCGATCCTGTCGGGAATTGAGGTACAAGGCGTCGGGTGCAACCGAGGGCTTTGCTCCAAACTCGATATTTTTATCTTCAACCCTTACCGACTCTGCTCGAATTGAGGCCGCAAGATCTTCTTGCATACGTTGATACGCTTCGAATATCCGATCGGCATTCGATTCTGCTATCCAATGAAGATCGCGCCCGAAACGAATGAGTTCATGAATTGCCAAAATTTGCTTTCGCAGACCTTCATGTGCGTGTCCACTCGCCCAATCCGGACTTACCCCAAGCCCGGCAATGCCCGTCATGATCTCAAGAGAGCGACGACGGAGTTCAAATTTCAAGACAGCGTCAAACGTAGGAATATCACTCACACGATAAATCGCCGCACATGCGGCAACGGCTCTTTTTCTGATATCGTCAGGCAGTGACTGCATAGAAATACGAATGTAGGCAGGGTAGCGAATACGTCTCCCGGCGTCAACCAAAGGAGACACACCTCTCAAGAACTAAAATCAAAAACCTCCCCGATGTACATCGGGGAGGTTTTTGAGTGCGTGGATAAAATTATTTAAAAGATGCAACTTCCTCTCGAACTTCAACGTTTCTGCTGTGACGCACGCCCTTCGAGAACTCCACCACGCCATTTTTTACATCAACCACGACTCGATCTCCCGCCTTCACCCGGCCGGCGATCACCTCTTGTGCTAACCCGTTCAAAACAAACGTTTGAATGGCACGCTTCAGGGGACGCGCACCATAATGAAGGTCGAACCCCTTATCGACAAGATAATTCTTGAGTGCAGTCCGAAAATCAAGCTCAATCCCCTTTGCGCGAGTCCTCTCCAAAACTTTCTCAAGCTGAACCTCAACGATTTTTCTCAGCACATCTTTCGAAAGCGAATTAAAAATGACTATTTCATCCACGCGATTCAAGAATTCGGGGCGGAAACTCCGTTCAAGCGCTTTTCGGATTTTATCCTTCAGATTCTCTTCATCGCGCTCTTTGGTATCGTCAACGGCCGAGGCAAACCCAAGACGCGAGAGCTCCTGGATATATTCCGAACCGATATTCGACGTCATTGCAATAATCGTGTTTTTAAAGTTAATCACTCGACCCTTTGCGTCGGTAAGGCGACCATTATCAAGCACCTGGAGGAGAATATTAAAAACCTCAGGATGTGCTTTCTCGACTTCATCAAAGAGAATCACTGAGTATGGGCGATGCTTAATTTTCTCCGTAAGTTGTCCTCCTTCTTCGTAGCCGACGTAGCCCGGCGGAGATCCGATAAACCTGGCCACGGTATGACGCTCCATAAACTCCGACATATCCACGCGAATCAGAGCCTTTTCATCATTAAACATGAACTCAGCAAGAGCCTTTGAAAGTTCGGTTTTCCCGACTCCGGAAGGGCCGAGGAACATGAAGGACGCGATCGGCCGATCCTCATCTTGAATCCCCGCGCGAGATCGGCGTACGGCATGAGCAACTTTCTCAATCGCCTCCCCCTGGCCGATCACCCGCTTCCCTAACACTTCTTCAAGACGCATCAGCTTCTCGGTTTCAGCTTCAAGCATCCGAGTTACCGGAATGCCGGTCCAGCGTGCCACCACTTCGGCGATATCCTCGGCAACCACCTCTTCCTTCAGCATTTTCCGCTCTTTTTGGATTTTCTGAAGCTTTATTTCAGAATCAGCAAGTTTCTTATCGGCAACAGGAATTTTGCCGTATCGAATTTCCGCAACTTTTTCAAAATTCCCTTCGCGTTCACGAATATCCGATTCCTGACGCAAATCGTCAAGCTCTTTCTTGAGGCTCCGTATCGCAATAATTAATTCTTTCTCCTCGTGCCAACGCGCCTCGAGTTTCTTTGATTTTCCCTTGAGCGTCGTAATCTCGCGGGTCACTATCCCCTGACGTGATTTGGAACCCTTTGCGCTTTCCTTTTTGAGTGTTTCTTTTTCAATCTCCAATCGAGTTAATTCACGACGCAATTCCTCGAGTTCCTTCGGGAGAGAATCAATTTCAAGCCGGAGGGATGATGCGGCTTCGTCCATGAGATCAACTGCTTTGTCGGGAAGAAAGCGGTCCGAAATATAGCGCGCAGAGAGATCGACTGCCGCGCGAAGTGCTGAATCCGAAATGCGAACCCCGTGATGAACTTCGTATTTCGCTTTCACACCTCGGAGAATGCTCATCGCCTCATCCGGCGTTGGCTCATCCACATAGACCGGCTGGAATCTCCGCGCCAGTGCAGGATCTTTTTCAATATACTTGTGGTACTCCTTCAGCGTGGTTGCACCAATGGCACGAAGTTCGCCTCTCGCGAGAGCCGGTTTCATCATGTTTGAGGCATCAATTGCACCCTCTGCTGCCCCTGCTCCTACAATCGTATGAAGCTCGTCTATGAAAATAATATATTTGCCCTGCTGGCGTTCGAGCTCCTTTAACACGGCTTTCAGGCGATCTTCAAACTCGCCGCGATACTTCGTACCGGCAACAAGCGATCCAAGATCAAGGCTAATCAATTCCTTCTCTTTCAACGACTCGGGGATATCACCTGATACGATACGCAATGCAAGACCCTCAACAATCGCGGTCTTCCCGACACCGGCTTCTCCGATGAGAACGGGATTATTTTTTGTTCGCCGCGAAAGGACCTGCATGATCCGCCGGATTTCATCATCCCGCCCGACCACGGGATCAAGTTTTTCTTCACGCGCAAGCTTCGTCAAGCTCCTCGCATATTTCTCGAGCACATTGTATTTTGCCTCAGGTTCGGGGTCGGTAATACGCTGGGAACCCCGAAGTTCGTGCAGTACTTTCACCGCGGCTTCATGCGCGACTCCAAGCTCAAGCAGGAGATCCCTCGCCGGAGACGGCACTGCGAGAATCGCAAGGAAAAGGTGCTCAACCGAAATAAATTCGTCCTTCATCTGATTCGCTTCGCGATGGGCTTGCTCCATGACACGACCAAGATCCTGTGAAAGATAGAGTGAGGCAATGCCGCCGGAGCCAGCGATTCGCGGCTGTCGGTCAAGTAAATCCAAGACTTTATCTGCAATGGCTGATACGTCTTGATTGAGCTTCTCGAGCACAGCCTCCACAGTCCCCTCCTCCTGGAGGACTAGGGCCGCAAGAATATGAAGCGGAGTGATTTGCTGGTGTGAACGCTCAATCGCAAGATCATGAGCGCGTTTTAAGGCCTCCTGTGCTTTTATGGTGAAGTTGTTGAACGGGGTCATGGGCATTGGATTAGGGTATAGGGGTTAGAGAATAGATTGAAATACCATAATAGTAGGAAATCTAAAAATGGACCAGATCACGATCAATTAATGATACCAGACTCAAAAAGCAATTGGTCAATAATCTGTGAACAACAAAAATGTAGCGCAAATTTAGCAGTCGTGTCAAGAGAGTGCTAACTGGTAATCTACGCCAGCTGATAGGGCTGATTTAGACTGCTTCGATCCGCTCAATTCTCTACTCTCTATTCTCTCGCACTAGTCCACCGCTTCAACGCTCTCAACACCGGGTACTCTTTCCTTCAAGAGTTCTTCAATGCCGGCTTTGAGTGTTAGATCCGAAAGCGGACAGCCGTGACATGTTCCGAGTAGCCGTACCTTCACGGTTCCGCCTTCAACACCAACAAACTCTATGTTGCCGGCGTGTAAGGCCAGCATCGGGCGAATCTCTTCAAGCGTCTTTTCAATAGCTTCCTGCATACCGTGTGAAAACGAAGTCCCTACTCTCTATTCTCTACTCTCTTATGCACCGTAACGACTATATTCCGACATTCATACCAAATTTTGAGACAAGGAGTAGTGCGAGTAATCCCCACAAGATCGCAAACCCAGTTACAATGCGCCCTTCCTTTTTCAACCCATCTTCTCGAAGCATCCAGATCCCGAGCAGAATTCCCGCAAAAATAGGATTCAAAATAGTAATGATCACTGACCAGAAAAAGAGGCGATTCTTATTGATGGTTACTTGGTCCATGGTTGGTGAGCTCATAAGCGAGATAAGCTAATAAGTAAATTAAGTTTTGTCGACGTTTCGTGCGGAGCTTACCTCGCTTATCTAGCTTATTCGCTTATCAGCTCGTCGCTCAACCTCCTTCCAATCAATGGCTCGGAAGAAAACATCAATATAGTCGGCCTTCTTGATTCCATAATCAAGCGTATAGGCGTGTTCAAAAACATCGAGCACAAGCAAAGGTACAGCACCGGCAAGATGCCCCACGTCATGCTCATTGATCCACACGTTAAAGAGTTCTCCGCTTGCGCGATCGTAGTAAAAAACCACCCAGCCGATCCCCCGCATGGCACCAACGGCACGAAAATCTTTTTCCCAGTTCTCATGCGATCCATAGATTCGCGAAATGCTTTTTGCAAAATCAGAATCAACCGAAGGCGCCGCACCAGTCTTGGTCATGTTCCCAAAATAGAGTTCATGTAGGCGCATTCCGTTGAATTCCCAACCGAAACGTCTTTGGATTTCCGAATGTCCTGGGGTTCCGATTTTATCAGCTTTCACGAGCGCCTCAAGTTCCTGCATCATCAGATTCACATTCTTCACATACCCCTGATACAACGCAAAATGATTCTTCAGCAGTTGATCACTGAAGCCTGGTGTGCCGAGAAGGTGGTCGTAATTTTTTGGTTCGAACATAGTATGAGCTGATAAGTTAATAAGCGAGATAAGCTGATAAGTTTTTACGTGTGGCTTACCGGACAGTTCAAAGCTTATTAGCTTACATGCTTATCTCGCTTATAGGCTCGCATCACGGATACATCTGATTCCCTTCTTCATCATACACAATGATCGCTTGGGTCGGACAGGATTTTGCGGCAAGAAGCAACATTTCGTCATCAATGGTTTGATCTTCGAGATCAGCGCGATCCGTCATGTCTGAGGAAGGAGGGGGGACTTTTCTCCGGAGGACCGCTTTATTTTCAGGATCAAGCTCAAAGGTTGAGGGTGCGACCGCAATACAAGATGCCGCCCCAATGCAGAGGTTGCGGTCAATCATGATTTTCGCAATGCGCGGTTTTTTCGGGGTTTCTTGATTTTCCATTATGATTGATGTAAAATCTCCGTACTGAATCGACAACCAAGGAGGTACTCAATGAGCTTATCGCTACTTATCTTGTCGCTCCTCGCCTGTGGTTACGTCGTCTCGAACATCGTCATCGCCATACAGTGGGTCTGGGGAATGAGGCGCAATGGCTCTTCCGTACTCATGCGGACCTTTGCTTTCCTCGTCGGGCTTTTTCTAGGGATCCCCTGCCAAATCTATCTTCGGGTCTGCGGACGCTGGGTCAAGGATATCGACGAAGCCTGCGATGATCGAATCTTCGCTCCCCCGGAATCCAACTCGTTCAGTCGCATTCACAAGCTGTGATGCGATCTTTTTTTACCCATAATACTTCTCTTTGTAAAAACGGATGAGCTGTTCAACATCGGTGATAATCTCGGGCGAGCCGATGCCTACCTTTAATTTTTGCTGAACGGCATCAAGATCCATGGCACCCTCGAGTACCGCCTCCTCAATATCATGATCAGTGATATTCAGTTTCGGATCAATGACCTTCGCGCCCTCCACGATGACGCGCTCGTGCTGACCGCTTTCGTGAAAATAGTCGTTCGCGGCTTTTCGAAACGCTTTGTCGGCAAGAACGGAGCAGTGAATCTTTCTATTGGGAAGCCCCCCCAGGCGCATCATGATATCCTGCGGCCGCACTTTCAGCGCATCCGCAACCGTCATGCCCTCATGCTCGGTAATCATAACAGAGAACATTGAAGTGGCCGCGATGGCCGAGGCGCATCCAAATGTTCTCCACTTCATTTCTTTAACTCGCTCGGTCGCAGGATCAATCGCGAGCCACATGAACATCATGTCTCCGCAATTATGTACGAGAAATGCATCGGTCGCATACGTATGACTGCCGGCAACTTCAAAATTCATCAATTTTCCGCCGACGAACGGCACTCGCTCGATGCCCTTCACGGGAAGGTACAGGATATTCTCCTCGAACCACGCACGCACTTCATGACGTTTTGAAGGATCACGAAGGAACGACAGGCCGAGTATACCCGCGAGTTTCTCGAGTGACGCCATATCGCCCACATGAATTCGATATGCGGCTTGATGATGTACGCCTCGTACCTTTTTCGCTTGCTCCCGGAATGTTGAAGGAATAATGTGCTGACGAAGGAGGAGGAATACGATTTGTGAAAAAAGCTTTTGAGAAACGGTTGCGTATCCCGCACGCGGCTGTCGGCGTACTCGCGAGAAATATCCGTCACCAAGCCAAATTCCCTTGAGAAGCCCACGCTGAAGTTCTGGATCGGCGAACAGAAATTCTTCTGGAATATTCTTTCTTACGGCTGAATCTCCAAACATCCGACGAAATGCATGCGCAAGATGGACGTTGTACACGTCAACATCAATTCGGTGGTTCTCGGGTCGTTCGCGAATAGATGATTCGAGACCAAAGATATCTTTCGTCAGGAGAGCGACTCGATCGGCGAGGTGCCGCTCCCGATTGCTGAAAATGAAACCAAATTGAGTGCTCTTTGTATATCCCTCGGCAAGGAAGTATCCAAAAAGTTCGAGAAGTTCTTTAGTTATAGGAACCGTGGCAGGAATTGCTCGGCTCTTAAAATCCCATCGCCCTCTCACTGAAGAAAATTGCAGCGGCTTAACCGCACGCACTTCGGTCGGAATCGGATATGAGGAAATATCCCCCACCGAAAGCTCACCTGCATGATGCCAGGCGGAGGGTATACCCTTGCGGTAGCGATGGCGATGAAAACCATTCCCCGCAGGAATACGTTTCCCGTACACTAAGTGGTCCTCAGTAAGCGTCACCGTGCCAAGATAATTCTTCAGGCGCACGAGCAATGTTTTGGGATAGGTCACGCGAAAAATACGCTCGACCGCATGGTATCGAGAGTCGTGGCTAAACACGCGTTCTCCACGAGATACATTCTGAATGGTTTTAACATCGGGATTCGTAATGACATTTGTATCCGGCAAGAGACACGCAGGAGACCCAACTTTTCCGGTTGCGTTATACTGACCCGCGACTGGGTCCTCAAGCAGTAAATTCCGCGGATGAAAAAAATGATCCTTTACAATATCGCTGTAGTACCATTTTTCCCCCGTGTATTGATTCACCACATCAACTGCAGATGATGTTGGTGTGGTTCCTTGATTCTGATCGTTTGGCATAGTATTGGTAAACAAGATGTATCGTTGGTTATCCGAGCCCCCACGCCGCATTCACGACGAGAGGAGATCTAAATGAGGCTCGTAGCGAAGGTCAAAGTGCGGGAGCCGTCCCAAACGGGTCCAGGCACCTCCCTGCGTCTGCCGATCGGCAGTAGAATCTTCAACCATGAGGCTTTCGAAAGTGAGTTCGGGGATGGAGTTTCCCTTGAAGAGCACGCCGTGCCCGTCGACACCGACCTTCTGCCTGTGGCGCCGAATGAAATGGTCGAGGACACCACCTTCCGACGCGCAGAGAAACGGGTCAAACACTACTTCGGGTCGAACTGGCCTGACCTCGTCATCAAAATAGAATCTCTGCGCCTAGATGAAGGCGCGCCTTTCAGAGACGCTCTCTCGCAACGCGACCAAGCCCCCCGTAAGGTATTCTCCGACGGATGGCCAAACCACTGAGGTGAGCCGACATACGCTCTCGCGCTACGACTGAGAAAGAACACTCGGTCGTTTTTTTATTTGTTTGTCTCCAGAATACCTCTCCCGACCGCCCTCGAGAAAGGATGAATGGAGTAACAAACAAATAACCCCCTCCTTTTGCGCAATTGCGTTGTTGCATAGAAACAAAACATGAGATGGCAAAATGCTTGTGATATATATAGACTCATGAAGCGCGAAAAGGAGGGGGTGAACAGGAGATACCACTCTGCTCTGCTACGCGGAGCTCCATGTTCATTTATAGGTGCGGCCTCCGACCTTTACCCCCACACTCATTGTGGTAATGAATTCTGCGCACCGCACTTTGCCACAATGAGTGTGGGGGTTTACTTATAATTTTTCCCGCCGACCTTAATTCGTGCACCTTGTCCTGCGAATACTTCTGGATGTGAAATTTCTTTCTGATCGATTTCCATGCGGATCGGACTAATTTCGCGGAGTTTTGCGACGATCTCAGGAAATACTTCCATCACGTAATCGAGATCTTCTTTCGTCGTTGATCGCCCGAGCGTAAAGCGGAGAGAACTATGTGCATATTCATAGGGTTTCCCGAGCGCCAAAATCACGTGCGATGGATCAAGTGTCGTTGACGTACAGGCGGAGCCGGTTGATATCGCAATTCCCTTGGCATCAAGATAGAGAATCACGGCCTCTCCCTCGATATCAAGAACTGATACATTCACATTATTGGGGAGGCGCTCCGTTGGATGTCCATTCAAAACGGTTTTGGGAATTTCGCTCGTGAGGCGCTGGAAAAAATAATCCCGAAGTTCGGCGAGGCGGCGCGACTCCTGCTGTTTTTCCTCTTCCGCAATTTCAAGCGCTTTCGCGAATCCCACAATACCGGGAATATTTTCCGTACCGGAACGGAGATTCTTTTCTTGCCCTCCGCCCTGGAATATTGGCTTCAAGCGAACCCCACTTCGAATATAGAGCGCCCCGGTTCCCTTGGGACCGTAAATTTTTCCGCCGTTCAAACTCATGAGATCAACCCCGAGCTTTTGTGTATCAAGGTCAAGAAATCCTGCCGCCTGGGATGCGTCGCAATGAAAATACATCGGCATCTGATTTTTTTCGGCAAGCCGGGCTTTGCGAACATTTTTCACGATAGCCCCGATCTCGGCAATCGGCTGAATCGTTCCAATCTCATTATTCGCATACATCACCGAAACAAGCAGTGTATCGGGCCGGATGGCGTTCTTCAAAACTTCCAGAGAAAGAATGCCTTCCGCATCAACAGAAAGATAATCAACCTTCCATCCTTCGCGTTCAAGCGCCTCGAACGAACGAAGAGCCGCATGGTGCTCAATTTTGGTGGTAATCAAATGACCCTTGGTTTCACGGAACATCGCAACTGCACCAAAAATCGCGATGTTATCGGCTTCAGTGCCTCCGGCGGTAAAAATTACTTCCTCTGGCCGCGCATGCAAAATTTCGGCAACGGTTAATCGCGCCTGATCCAAGGCATCTTTCGCAATGCGCCCCTGTCGATACAGCGTTCCCGGATTGCCGTAGGCCGTATCCCAATACGGATCCATCGCGGCTTTCACGCGAGGATCCAGAGGAGTGGTTGCGGCGCAATCAAGATATACTTCTTTCATATTTCTATAATGAATCCACAGTGACGTGTGCAAATACCCGATCAACTTTCTCTTCGATCTCGCGCCATCGGCTTCGCGTCGGACAAAACGGAGCAAGCGAACAGAACTGCTCGGGATCAGATGATTTCAAACACCGCATCACGGGAGGCTCCTCAAATATGTCAATGATTTCTTTGATGGTCAATGTCTTCGGATTGCGCTTGAGGCGATACCCGCCGTCCGCACCTTTGCGCGCATCAAGTACGCCACGACGCCGAAGCGTCCCTGCAAGTTTTTCGAGAAACGGAAGCGGTAGATGCTGTTCTCTTGCGATTACGGCGAGGGATACAAATAACCCCGAAGTATGGGTTTTTCTAAGGGAGGCAAGGAGGATACAGGCGTAATCAATTTTTCTTGAAAATTGCATGATATATCAGACCCCACAGGTCTGAATTCAGAATACTACATCTAGACACTCGGTCAAGATGGGGAAAAAGCTCTCTTGGATTGAACTCGGAATGCCTTCCGCAGAATGAACATGGAGTTCCGCACCGCTCTGCGGTGCGGTATCTCCAGTTTACCCCCTCCTTTTCGCGCTTAATGGGTCTGTATATATCACAAGCATTTTGCCATCTCACGTTTTACTTCTATGCAACAACGCAGTTGCGCAAAAGGAGGGGGTTATTTGTTTGTATGACATTCGCCCCCGCCCCGACCGCGGTCGGGGCGGGGTATTCTGGACAAACAAATAAAAAAAAGAAACACGGCAACCAGAGAAAGCCCTGCCCCATAGAGAAATGCAACATGCGAACCAAACTGCTGACTAAAATATCCGAATACGAAACTTGCCGGTAGGAGTGCGAGGCCGGTTGTGGCATTGTATATCCCAAATGCCGTCGCACGAACTTCGGGTGCCACAAGTCCTGCCACGACCGCTCTCCCCACACCATCAGTGAGTGCGGAATACAGACCATAGAGAATAAGAAGGAACCAAAATGCCTTAAGACTTGAGGTGAGTGAGAATCCGATATATGAGATTGCAAATACCACGAGCCCTGCAACAAACGTATTCCTCTTTCCCACGCGATCAGCCACCATACCGAGCGGTGTTCCGAGAAGAGCTGCGGTGATGCTGTAGGCAAAATAGGCAATAGGAATGAGTGCAATCGCAAGGCCGATCTCGCGTGCCCGGAGAATGAGGAATGCTTCGGACGCTTTTCCGAGAGACGCAATAGTTGCAACCATCAGAAAAAGAAAAAACGGTGCCCCGAGATTTCGCCACCCCTGCGATACTGCGGGCTGAGGTTTCACTTCAAGAGGAGGTCGCACATCCTGAATCAGCGGTTTCACTGTTTCGGGTGTACCCGAATCACTGCCGTCAAGACGAACTTCACGAACAAACAACACGAGGACGAGAACCGCAAAGAAGCTCGCAATAAACGAAAGGAAAAAGAGAACTCGATAATTCTCGTTGATGAATGGCAGAATCAAAGCGGCGAGGAGCGGCCCGGTCGCGGCACCAAGCGTATCCATGGCGCGATGAAAACCGAATGCGCGGCCAAGGAGAGATCGTGGGGTTGAAAAACTGATGAGCGCATCGCGCGGAGATTCGCGCGTCCCCTTCCCGACGCGATCGAGAAAACGCACCCCGAGCACGTGCCAGGGTAATGAAGCAAGTGCAAGTAGCGGTTTCGAAATTGCCGAGAGCGAATAGCCGAACACGGCAAAGGGTTTGCGGCGCTTCATGCGATCGGAAATCCACCCGGAGGGAATTTTTAGGAGACTTGCAGTTGCGTCCGCAATACCTTCGACAAGTCCAACGAATGTGAGGGATGCACCAAGAATAGATGTCAAAAAAATCGGAATGAATGGAAAGATCATATCCGAAGAAAGATCATTCAAAAAACTCACCACCCCCATCCAAAAAACATTTTTGGACAATCCTAATCGTGCAGCCACACTCCGACGCTGATTCGGATTCTGGTTATTTGCTTCCATATGGCTACGCAAACGGGATCGCGGCTAAAATTTCATACCGAGAACCCTCCGGGGCGAAATGCGATTCGAAAAGAGCAACCTCGCGAACGGTAAAACGGAACTGAACTTCGCCGAGGACATGCGTTTTTGCTTCAAGCTCTTTCAACTCTCCTGCTTTGAAGCGTGCAATCGTCACGTGAAGTTTTGATGAAGGTTCCCAAACCTTTGACGAACCATTTGTCTGAAGTGATGGCTCGAGACGATTTTTTAGTTTCATAAATTCCGGAGGGGCTTCTCCCTCAATCCAAACCATCCGGGCTGATGTGCCGGGTGGTGCGAGCAAGACGCGCGAGAAACGAATTGAAAATGTATCAAACGATGCTTTCGCTTTAAGATGCTCGAGAAAATGAGGAAGTTCCTCATCGGTGAGATACCGCGGGGGAAGCAATGTCACGTGCCACTGCTCTTTAGGCAACCAGCGAATCGGGAGCCATCGCCACTGGGAAATCATTTCGCTGATTCTTGTCTTCAACTCCTCGGGAAGGTCAATCGCAACACACACACGATGTTTCATGCGCTCATAGTACCATCTTGCGCATCGTGAGTCCTATATGATGTCTCCCAAGCGATTACAAAACAAAAAAATGCTACGAGAACCTACGTGACAAAATCGCGCTGAGTAAGATAAAGTTTATAGTGTCGAATAATAAGATCCATCTGGGTTATACTGATATCAGTTATGGAACCATCCTCCTATCCTGACGAAATAATCGGTGAACCCCTCACCCCTGTTCGATCGATTCCTCGTCTTTCGACAACGAATACTCTCCCCCTCATTGCAACGCTTCTTTTTACTGCGGGCTTGATCGCCGGTCATTGGCTTATCGAGAGCTCCCACTGTTATCCCATCCTCGGATGCAATGCCGGCTTCGGGGGGTATGATGCCCTACTCCACTTTGTCGCCGGCATCATGGAAGTCGCCATCCTCGTGCGACTCCGCTTATGGGCTTCATTCAATTCTACGGAAAAATTTTGGAAAAATTTCATCTTACTGCTTTCTTTGGTTGCACTCCTTAGCGTCGGATGGGAAATACTCGAGTTTCTGCACGATTACTTCTTCAGTAAATTTGAACTGTTCAACGCGCTCTCCATTTTCCGCCCCTACACACTCACTCAGCCAAGCACGAGCGATACGATGGGTGACATCTTATTCACGCTCATTGCTGGCATGATCGCCGGTGCCCTTGTACTCGGTCGGCGTCAGAAAAAAAAGTATTCCTGATACAAGTATATGCCAGACTCAACCGCGGGACCAAAAATATCCTGCATCATTTGCGCCTACAATGAGGAGCCGAGGATCGCAAGTGTACTCGCCATTGTTGAAGACCATCCGCTCATCCATGAAGTGATTGTGGTTGATGATGGCTCGCTCGACAAGACTGCTGAAATTGTGAGTCGCCATCCGCGCGTTCACTTAATTTCCTATAAACAGAACAGAGGGAAAAGTTACGCTATGACTGTCGGCGTTTCCCAGGCTTCCGGCGACCTTCTTGTATTTCTTGATGCTGACCTCGTAGGGCTCAATGCGGATGATGTGAGTGCCCTCATTGAGCCGGTGCGTTCGGGCATCGCTGAGGTGAGTATCAGTCTTCGAAAAAACAGCTTGCTTATCTACAAGCTACTCGGTCTTGATTTTGTGTCGGGCGAACGGGTGTTCCCAGCGGTTTTCCTTCTCCCTCATCTCACTGCCATTGCTTCACTGCCAGGATTTGGCCTTGAGGTATATACAAATCGTATTATCATCGAACAAAAACTGCGCGTCAGAGTAGTGCCTTGGAACCATGTTATCAATATTCGGAAAACAACCAAGATCGGGTTTTGGCGCGGCTGGATGAGCGAACTTTCGATGATTCGGCATGTCCTAAGCGTTGCGTCTGTGGGAGAAATTATTAGCCAGAACTACTGGCTCCTTCGCTTGAGGACGAAAACCCAATAGGGCGAAGATTATCCACAAACGCATCAGCTGATGAACTCCATGAATACCGAAGAGCTGTTTTTCGACATGCCTCCCTCGAGAGGGCGAGACAAGACTCTGCCGCACGAGCAAGATCCTCATCGAGAAACCCATCAATACCGGGCGTAATAATATCGCGCGGGCCCATAACGTCGTGGGCCGCGATGGGGACTCCGCAGGCAAGAGCTTCCAATATCACGAGCCCAAATGTTTCAGTTCTCGACGGGAATACGCACACATCCGCAATAGAAAAGTAGTCAACGAGCTCTTGGCCGCGTTTAAATCCGACGAACTCGGCCTTGCTCCCATATTGTTTTACGAGTGATTTCATTTGAGGACCGTCGCCGACAACGAGCTTTGTCCCCGGAAGACGGCATTGGAGAAATTCTTCAACTCCCTTTTCCGGCGCGATTCTGCCCACATAGAGAAAAATAGGCCGCTTGAAATCACCGAGAGAAGCTTGAGCATTTTTTTTGAAGAACGTGGTGTCGATTCCAAGCGGCCAAATACCGAGGCGTCCAAACCCTGATTGTTCAAGCGTTTGTTTGAGACTCTGGGTTGCAACCATGGTACGAATCGCCCGTTTATGGAAGTTCCGAATAAATAATGCGACCGGGCTTGAAAGTAATCCAAGCCGCGCGTCAGCATACAGTTCAAAATTCGTGTGGTACGAAGTCGTGAATGAATACGATCGGCGAATGCAGTATAAGCGCGCTGCAAATCCGAGCGGACCTTCGGTTGCAATATGGATGTAATCTGGTGAATTCTCTTTCAGCATTGCTCCGAGGGCTTTATAAAAAAACAACGGCACCCGCATCTCGGGAATCAGAATCGAAGGTATAGTCTGAAAGAGCCCGGAATGAATGACGAAAACGCTCCATCCTCGCGCCTTCAGAATCTCCGTGACTTTCTGAAGCGACGTGACAACACCGTTCACATTCGGCGTCCAGGTATCCGTAATGAGGACAAGGCGTTTCATTGCTCATCCGATCCAACAACTGAAGGAGTTTTTCGTTGTACAAAATAGATCGCAATCCCGATGGCGAATGCTGCTAATCCAAAAAGCCAGAGGGAGCGGTCAATGAGCGCATACCATTGGCCAAAGAAGTAACCAACCATCTGTAGAATTGCAGTTTTCGGAATCCCCCCGATGAGGTTGTATGCGACAAATCTCATGAACGGCATCTTCACCACACCAGCCGAGACAAGAATTGCCGAGCCAAGGGCCTGCGTTTTCGCGAAGATGAGAATCTTCAGGCCATGTTTTTGGAAATAGCCGTCAAGCGCCTCCAATCGAACTTCAGTAACCCCGATGTATTTCCCCCATCGCACCACAAAATGTCGCCCACCCCAGCGACCGATTATGAAGTAAATAATGTCTCCTCCAATGTCGCCCGCGAGTGCCACAAGAAACAGCACCCATGGATTAAAGTAGCCGAGCGAGGCAAGAAATCCCGCCATGATCGTAACGATCGGGCCCTCGATAACTGCGGCAGGAAAAAAGAACGCGTATTTATACTGAATAAGGAACTGTGTAACTTCGGCGAGAGAAAAAAACATGGTTCAGAACATTCCTACATTCTGCAGAATGTAGGAATGTTAATTTCTACGTTTTAATGGGGAAAATTGCATCCGGGCCTTCGGTGAGTTCTTTAAAAATAATCGGATTCGCCGCAATGAAATCACGATTACGATAGTCGTACGTGGTTTTGCCGAGGTTTGCCACAATGCCGCCGGCTTCCTGCACTAACAATGAACCAGGTGCGAAATCATAATCTTTCCCGTAGGGATCAAACGCTACTCGGCCATCTAATTTTCCCGAAGCAATCATTGTATATTCGATTCCACAACACGCTGTCGTGAAAAGTACGGATTTGCTTCTTAAATTCTGAAAAGTTTTCAAATTTTCATTTTTCCCCATGTGCGTCTCATAGCTTACGTAAGCTTCTCGAAGAGAGCGGCTGCTCACATGAATCGCTGTACCGTTCATCGTGGCACCCTTCCCACGTTCCGCAGAAAATAACTTGTCATTTACAAAATCATAAATTGCACTGAACATTACCTGATCATGTTCAACCAACGCAACCATGGTTGTGCAAAATGGCAAACCCCTGATAAAGTGAGCAGTTGCATCAATCGGGTCAACTAACCAGAATCGCTCTTTAGTTCTATCGCCTCCGGTTTCCTCACCAACGAATGAAATAGTCGGATCAAGTTTCAGAAGTCTGTCGCGTAAGAATTCTTCCACCTGTTCATCCAGCACGGTAAGGACATTGGCCGCGGCTTCCGTCGCCTCTCCATCTTTTTGCGCGAAGGACTTCACATTGCCGTAATGCGGCATCACCGTCGTTCGGACTTCTCGAAGAATTGGCGCAACAGCTGATTCGTAATTCATACTTCTAGATTCTCAACTCTCACCGCCTCACGTCAGAAATAATTTCACCGTCCTTCAACGAAATCATGCGACGGGCATGTCGAGTATGCTTTTTTCTCAGCTCTCTTAATTTCTTCACGAATGGAATCTAGTCGAAATCTTCTATTACCACAATGAGGTGCACATGAAAATGCCCCGGAACTGATTTCGTGCGATCGGTAGATTCAAGAAAATAATCATATCGCCCGTTCAAAACTGCGTTCTTCAGTTCTACGAATTCACGAAGTTCCTCGGGCGTGAGTTCGGCTTCTTTCACATGCCGATTGGGAACAAGCATATCATGAGAAGATGCGATGCGATCATATGGAAATGCACATGGCATAATCTTCCACAATTTGAATTGTTCAAGAGGTTTTTCGTTGCACATCGGGCATAAATCGAGCCCACCCCTCTCTCTGTACGAATCGTACACGTCTTGCGCTTTCTTGCTACGAAACGTTGTCATACATCTTTTGTAACATCATCTGACGAGAGAAGAAATACCTAGGAATTCGTATTCTTTCCAAGCTCCATTACACTAGAGTCATATGATGAGAGGTGTTGTATTCGGAGTATTCGACGGCCTTCATAAAGGTCACACGTATTTTCTCGATGAGGCCGCAAAAGAATGCGGCGAATTGTTTGTTGTGGTCGCAACGGATACGGTGGTCGAAAATCTGAAAAATCGCACTCCTCGTTATAACTATGAGGAGAGAACTCACGCTATTTCTGAATTCAATCCGAATCTAAAAATTATGCCGAGCGATCCTACGCCGGGCACTTGGAAAATCCTCATCGACCTCAAGCCCGATATCGTGCTCCTTGGCTACGACCAACTCGCGATCACAAAAGAACTCAAAAAATTAAACATACCGCACAAAATTCTCGGGGCGTATCACCCCGAGAAATATAAATCAAGTTTATTGCCGTAACTTCGGCTAAAATCGTCTCCGATGAGGGCCGCGTTGCTGTCCGTAGGGAGAGGAAAAACGACGCGGTCCACTTTGCTGAAATCGGGGTCGAGAGTGTTCGCGTGGGAATGACTCCTGAGGAACTGCACGGCCCGGCGGCAACTCCGGGAGCTCGGAAATCGGCAAGGGCCGCCTGGTTAATCGTTCAATATCGCGGATGTCTCCGCGCTGTTCCGGCATGACAAATGAAATCGCGTGTCCCCCGGCACCCGCCCGAGCGGTTCTTCCGATGCGATGCACGTAGTCTTCGGCCGTAGTGGGAAGATCATAATTCACCACAAGATCAATCCCGACAACATCAATACCTCGCGAGGCAATGTCGGTTGCAACCAGCACTCGATATCTTCCTGCCTTAAATCCATCAAGCGCATCTCGCCTCTGGGCAAGGGATCGATTTGAATGAATCTCGGCGGCCGTGGCACCCATGGCCCTCACTGCTCGCACGAGGCGCTTTGCTCCGTGTTTCGTTCTCGTGAAGACAAGGGTTGATCCGGGAAAACGCTCGAAGAGTTTTTCGAGCAATCGATTTTTATCTTCCCTTCGGATAATAAACATCTCCTGCGTCACGCGCTCTGAAGTTGTTCCGGTAGGTGCAATCTCAACGCGAATCGGAAGTTTCATATGGGCGGTCGCCATCTTCATAATTTCGCGAGGCATCGTTGCTGAAAACAGCATGGTTTGACGTTCCTTAGGAACCGCAAGAAGAATTTTTTGGATTTGCGGCGCAAATCCCATGTCGAGCATGCGATCAGCCTCGTCAAGCACAACAATGCGAATGTGATCAAGCCGAAGCGTTTTTTGCTCGAGATGATCAATCAAACGGCCTGGCGTTGCAATAATAATATGTGGATTCCGCCGAATGGCGCTAATTTGTATACCCATACTCGCGCCCCCAATGAGAATTGCGGTACGAAGCCCGAGGCCCCCGCCGACCCGACGGAGCATCTCATCAACTTGGATTGCGAGCTCCCGCGTGGGGAGCACCACAAGACCGCTCCCTTTTATTTCAGCGAGGCGCTGAATCATGGGAGCTCCAAACGCAAGCGTCTTTCCGGTTCCGGTTTGGGCAATGCCGACCACGTCTTTCCCCTCCATCGCAATGGGGATGGCTTGTCGCTGAATCGGCGTTGGCGTGCTAAACCGCAATCGCTCGAGTATTTCTAACATGGCCGGCGCTAAGCCAAGCCCATGGAATCCTGAAGTATCTGATGAGTTGTTTTTCATATTGTCTTAATGTGATGTGGAAAAATAATCTCCCTTCTCTGGATCAAACGAACCCCAGCCTGCCCGTCTTCGGCGGGTTTCGTCGTTTCCCGCACAAAACTCGGGGGCTTGGATTTTCACCCTGTTAGATACATAACACTTTGTCTACTTCCGAGCAACGCTGCGGGACTTGGATTCGAACCAAGATACCATGCTCCAGAGGCATGTGTCCTACCGTTAGACGATCCCGCAGCGTTGCTCATAAGCACACCGTTTAAAATAATCTCTGCAGTTTAATTTTCAAGTATCTAACGGGGCGGGCCAAGATACTATGCTCCAGAGGCATGTGTCCTACCGTAAGACGATCCCCAAGTTTTGAGCGGGACCCTACGCCTCGCCGCGTCCGATTTACCCCGCACCGAACTTTGTTCTAGTGCTGGAGCCATTAGACGATCCCGGAATATATCTTGCCACTCTTTGCCGATGGGAGGAATTGAACCTCCTTCTGAGCTTTATGAGGGCTCTGCTTTACCATTAAGCTACACCGGCAAGAACTCCATCACGAAGGGCTTCAATAAGCCCAAGAACTCGATACTTTAGCTCACCACTATTATGCACACCGAGGTGCAAAACGCCATAATACGAATCATGATTTTCATAAATCTTTTTTGGACGATCTCGCAGGAATACTGGGTTTCCGAATTGCTCCACAGGTACTTCTAATAGATTTGCCCAAAATTGTCTCACAGCTTCTATACGAGATTCATGAATCGCATTGATAAAAATTCGCGGCATGAACTCCTCGCGAGCAACATTCAAAGCATCATGAAGCCATCTTGCCATGAACTGAATCATCTGTGGCTCAGAATTAACAAAGGCAAACTTACTCTTTCTACTCCCTTCTGCCCAATATAATGCTATTCCGACAACGAAAAACTCCCTCGCGGAAAGCCCCTTCATTTCATTCCGACCAGACTCTTGATGAAATTTAATTCGTGCTTCCTTTTTACGCTTCATCGCAAGTGCCCCTTTGATTCTGCCGATATTCCCCGCCTCCGTTGCGTTTCTGGTCAGTGTTTCCTGTTGCTCAGGCGTCAATGCAAGATCTCGACACCACGTGCTTGCTGAACTCTTTGATACGCAAAGTTTCTCTGCAATCGAACCAATGCTATATCCTTCACGTCGTAACGCGAAAGCTGCTAGCTTTTTTTCGAACTTAGCCATTGGTTAAATTATAACATATAGCTCCCCACAATAATATCCCATCGCTATAGCCTGACTCTTGCGCAAAACAAAAAAGCCCCGAAACTCATCGGGGACCCGCTGAACAAAAATTGTCCTACTTCTGTAGCACTCCTAGACCCTTCTCTCCCCGCACGTCAGACACCTCCAGAAACTCCCCGGCACTATCCACCTGAACGTGGTGTGTTTCTTGCAGACCGGGCAGTGGAAGAAATCTTCTTTCGCTTCCTCGATTTTGTGGCGCGCGTAACGGTTGATTCCCTTAAATGGCATCACCTACTCCTTTCTCCGGAGATGGTGTTTCCTTATGATTTCTTCGGTCAGTAGCTTATTTGTAGTCGTGCAGATACGAAAAGTAAAGTGCTGGCGTTTTCCGGCGCAAGCACTTCTCAACAACAAAAAATTTCTACACCCGAGACGGATCGAGCGCGCGAGCGACCGAACTCATCTCGAGTTTTGGATTTGCGACGACCCAGCGATAGATCAGGGGACTTACGAGCACCGCAAAAATGGAGTTACCAAGAAGATGGAGCAGAGTAAATGGAATCTGGCCGAGGAACGCGACCATGAAGGGCTGGGCGTAAAAAATCGGGCCAATGGTAAGACCAGTCAGGGCATCGAACACAATCGTTCCCATGATGGAAAATTTAAGATAGTTGACTGCTGTTGATTCTCGATTTCTGAAAAAAAATGCTGATGCGATCCCGATAGCGCCATACGCAAGCGCCGTAACCAAAGTCCAGATGCCGATTTCGCGCGTCGCAACATCGTAGAGCACCATGGAGAGAAACCCAAACACAAATGCTCCGGCGAGTCCGTAGCGCTTCGAAAAAGGCATCAGAGTCGTCATCACGGGCTCGATATTCGGCGCACGAAATGGAAGGAGACGCACCCCAAGGACAAGAGCCCAGCCAATCGCATATTTCAAAATTCCTTTTGGCAGACGAAACATAGGTACCGCAACGATACCAAATGACGAAGGGAATAACAATGAACAGAAAACATAACCGAAACCCTGGCCTAATTCCCTCCAGAGGCGGGCAGGCGCACGAATTAGACTAGTGATAACGAAAAGCAACAAAAATTTTAGAAAAGAAAAAGCTCCGTGTGCGAACGGAGCGAAGAAGAAACTGCGGCGCGTCGCCGTGAGCTCACCACGACGGCGCGCCGCCGCCACGAACCAAGAGTCCCGCGGGCAGTCCTGGCCCGGGCGCATCGTGGTCAGAGACGGAGTGGATACCCCGTCGTTGAGTAGGAGTCGATCAGGCCGGTCAAAGGCGTGCTGGCGGCGTCGTAGTCGTAAACGGCGATGGTAGGTGCTGGCGACCGGTGATCCAGGTCCGTCGAGGAACTCAAATAAGCGATTTCGAACTCGTGGTTGATGGCCGTCGGCCCGGCGCGGAGCGCCGGCTGGGCGATGACGGAGACGTCGGTTTCGAACGCGCTGTCGAAGTACTTGCTGAGGTCGACGCCGAGGTCGGTGGCGCCGATCTTGCCGCCATAGAAATTCATCTCCACGCTGGCCATGTCCACGGCCATGTTCACCGCTGGGTCGCTGGCGAAGGCCGGAGCCGGCGGAGCGAGCCCGAAGGCGAACCCCGCGAGGAGTCCTCCCACCAAGATGCCTACCGCAATGAGCTTCCTCATGGGTACCTCCCTGTTGGAGCGAAATGTGCTGAAATGCTAGCTGGTATGCTTACCCAGCCGCTAACTATTACGTACCACAGTGGCCTAAAAAACGCAAACACTCTTGCCATTACAGTAAATTCGAGTTACTATGCTTCCGCGGGATGGACGAGTAGTACGTCGCGAGGCTCATAACCTCGAGGCCCAGGTGCAATTCCTGGTCCCGCAATGCTTGGTAAGCTCAGTGCAAGCGACATCAAAATCCGCCTTCGGGCGGATTTTGATTTATAATAGATTTATGTGGTTCACCTATCTCCTCCTCTGCAAAGACAAGAGTCTTTACACGGGGATTACCAATAATTTAAAACAACGCCTCAATCAGCATCGTGCGGGGAAGGGTGGTCACTACACTCGCTCACGAAAAGCCTTGAAAATTCTCTATTCGGAAAAATTCAAAACAAAGAGTGAGGCGCTAAAACGAGAAGCAGAAATCAAAAAATGGAGAAGGGGGGAAAAATTGAGTCTCACTAAATTCACTAGGCCGACGAAATGACTTGACGAAAACACTGAAAGGCGCTTTTGTTGTACTACACGAAAGGAGCGCTAACATGGAAAATGATGTTCCTGGTTGGATCACCCGTCACCTCATCGGAACTAACAAGGTGGAAGTTCTCGGGGTTCGTTACCGCTACTTCATTCTCAGCAGAGAACTGGAACCGAAGCTCCCGGGATTTGTGGGATACGCAGGAAAGAAATTCCTCATCATCTCCGAGGACGTACCTCCGGCGTATCGGCAGTGGGTTCTTACCCACGAGATCCTGGAATTCGCGGTCCTTCCCCGCGAAGATGGTGTCTGTTTGAGAGCCCTTGAAGCAGAGCTTCGGTTGGTGCCGGCCTCGCTACAGCCGGAATACACTCACTACCGAAGGGACTTCTTTGAACGCCTCTCTGTCTTTCTCCGGGATTCACCGGATGAGTTCCTTAAGGCGGAAGTTGCGAGGAGCCTCGAGTACCTCCGTCACGGATGATCACCGCTTCGCCGCAAAGTTCCCCTCCCGGAGCCCTGCAGTATAAGGGCTCTTTTCTTTTTCTGAATTTCGGCTTACATTGAAATACACATGGCTTCTATACAGTGATCAAGAAGATCAAAGGCAAGTATGTAGTACTTTCCGAAACTACCGGACGAACATTCGGCAGGTATCGCAGTATGAGCCAAGCCAAAGAGCGGTTGCGACAAATTGAGATGTTCAAGCATCTCAAAAAATGGAAATAATCATTTGCGGCCATAGCTTAGTTGGTTAAAGCGCCTCCCTGTCACGGAGGAGATCAGGGGTTCGAGTCCCCTTGGCCGCGCCATGAAAGAGGATTCATTTGAATCCATCAAACGAGCCGCGCTCAAACTCCACGAGAAATCGCGCGGCAAATTTGCTATTGCGTCAAAAGTTCCTCTTCGCGGTCCCGAGGACCTGAAGCTCGTCTATACTCCGGGGGTAGGTGCCGTGAGTTCGTTCCTCGCGAAACACAAAAACCGCACGCGCGATTTCACCATGAAGGGAAACAGCGTTCTCGTGGTCTCTGATGGATCTGCAGTACTTGGACTCGGCAATATCGGACCCGAAGGAGCACTCCCGGTCATGGAGGGAAAATGTCTCCTGTTTAAAAAATTCGCAGGAATCGACGCTGTTCCGATTGTGCTTGCGACCCAAGACCCCGATGAAATTGTAAAAATTGTGGAAGCTATTTCTCCCGCTTTCGGCGGTATTAATCTTGAAGATATCGCAGCTCCTAAATGTTTTGACATAGAGAAGCGCCTCAAAAAATCGCTCTCGATTCCTGTGATGCATGACGACCAGCACGGAACCGCAATCATTGTGCTTGCCGGGCTCCTAAACGCCTTGAAAGTCGTTGGAAAACAACTTCCCCGCGTGAAGATTGTTATCAGCGGTGCGGGCGCCGCGGGAACTGCGATTACAAAAATGCTAAAGAAAGCGGGCGCACGAAATATTATTGTTCTCGATTCAAAGGGCATTATCTATCGTGGCCGTCCAAACCTCGGGCCAGCGAAGCGCGAACTTGCGAAAATTACAAACTCTAAAAATAAAAAAGGTGACCTTGCATCGGCAATGCGCGAGGCCGACGTCTTCATTGGTGTCTCGGGTCCGGGAATCGCAACTGAAGCCATGGTGCGCTCTATGAACCAGGATGCGATTGTGTTTGCACTCGCAAATCCCATCCCCGAAATCATGCCCCCGGCCGCAAAAAGGGGAGGTGCGAAAGTTATCGCAACGGGCCGCAGTGATTTTCCGAATCAGTTAAATAACTCGCAGGTGTTCCCGGGAGTATTCCGTGGAGCGTTGGATAATCGAGTTCGCAGAATCACCGATGAAATGAAATTACGTGCGGCACGCGCCATCGCATCCCTCATCCCCCACCCGACATCAACAAATATTGTGCCCAACATGTTCGACAAACGGCTAGTGAAGACGGTTGCTGCAGCAATCAAATAATATTCATATCTATTCCCTAATTCTGCAGAATTAGGGAATAGATTGCAAAACATAAAAATCAGAGTATGTATTTATCTCGGGATAAAAAATAGCCGCCAGAACTGCTGGTGGCTGTGTTGCCATCTATAGCAAGAAGAAATAACGAACCAAGTAGAGCACGAATGCTGCTTGAGCTCCAGCCGCCACATCGTCGAGCATGACACCATCGGCGCTCTTTTGCCGATCGAAATAGCTGGTTGGCCACACTTTCACGATGTCGAAAATGCGAAAAAGAATGAGCGCCGCAACGACGCCAAATAGAAACGGCCATCCCTTCTTGCCAATGAGCGGCATGCACGCGATGAGCATGCCCGCCACCTCATCGACCACGATTTCATTTTGATCGCGTGTTTTCGTCTTACCTCGCCAGTCTGTTCGAGGGCCGAGACGCCTCTCGGCGTATGGAACGCTCCACACGCCAAGAAACAGTACCATACCGACAATCGCACCGTAGTACTCTCCGCGGCCAAAGGGTCCGAAAGATGGCAACCTGGCGCTGACCCAGATGGCGACAAGACAGAGCGGTATGGCCGCAATACTGCCGTAGGTGCCGGAACGTAACTTCCCAAAGAACCGAGGACGCATGAGGCCGCTACCAAACCAGGTCGCGATGACGACGGCGATACGTGCCTTGTTCATGTTTCCTCCGAAAAGAGCAGGATGATTTTGCGTGCGGAAATAGTAGCACGAATCAAGAACGAAACAAGCACTGCTCATTGCCCCGCTTCCGTCCTTCCGCTACACTGAAAAATATGGATTCCGAACTAAAAAAGATTGAACAATCGGCAAAAAGCGAAATTACAGGGGCAAAAACCCTGGATGAGCTTGAAGCCAAACGCATCCAATTCCTCGGAAGAGAGCGGGGGGCACTTTCCGTCATTCTCCGACAATTGAAAGACCTCGCACCCAAGGATCGCGCAAAAATCGGAGGCCGCGCAAATAAGCTCCGAGACACCATAGAAACACTTCTTGCAAAACGAGCCGAAGAATTGAAGAAGGGTGGATACGAATCGCAACTTAAAAAAGAGTGGATTGATGTGACACGACCCGGAAAAAAGCCTCTGCGCGGTCACCTCCACCCCCTCACGCGGATCATGCGTGAAATCGAGACAATTTTTGCCTCTCTTGGATTTACGGTAGCCGAGGGACCGGAAGTTGAAACCGAGCACTATAACTTTGATGCTCTGAACATCCCCGCCAATCACCCTGCGCGCGATATGTGGGATACGTTCTGGCTGCGAAGCAACCAGAAAAGTATCAAGAAGCAAGTATCAAGCAACAGGGACGCTGAACGCCTACTACTCCGAACGCACACGTCTCCCGTTCAGATTCGGTACATGGAAAAAGTAAATCCCCCACTCCGAATCATTGTGCCTGGGCGCGCCTACCGCTATGAAGCAACTGATGCTTATCATGAAACCCAGTTCTACCAGCTTGAGGGGCTGATGGTGGATAAAACAATCTCGATTGCCAATTTCAAATCCATCATTGAACACTTTTTCACGCGCCTCTTCCGTGAACCCATGGAGGTGCGCCTACGCCCAAGCTATTTCCCTTTTACCGAACCCTCCTTTGAAGTCGATATGAGACCAAAAAAGGGAGCAGAGAATAGAGAGCAGAGAATAGACTGGATTGAAATTTCGGGGGCCGGCATGGTGCATCCGAATGTATTCAAGGCTGTGGGCTACAACCCGAAGCAATGGCAGGGCTTTGCGTTCGGTATGGGCATTGACCGCATCGCGATGCTCAAATACAAAATTCCCGACATTCGATTATTCCATTCGGGTGATTTGAGATTCCTTAAACAATTCTGATATGACTGAAAACATCGAAGAAAATATCCCCACCCCGGAGGAAGAGTTAGAAGCTTTTCGAGATGAGATTGTGACTAAAGCCGCCGAAGAAAAACACATGGCTAAAGAAGATCAGCGTGGCGGCACTTGGCATTTTGGCGATTTCCCTATAGAGCGAGATAAAATTACTTTGCGCGATCTTGCATTGGCAAAAAAAATTAAAGATGGCACAGTCACCCGCGAGGACCTCTCTATTTACAGAAACAATATGAGCGAAACAGCCAAAGAAGAGGCACGCAGGAGTTCTGATCCAAACCAGGATTCTTCCACAGAGTTACGGCTGGTAGCGTATCTCACAAATAAAGCCACACCTATCATAGGCAGAAGAGAGCTAGAAGCTTATAGATTGGAGCGTGAGAAAGAAACTTAGTTATGAAATTTTCCTACGATTGGCTGAAAGAGCTTGCGAAATTTAAAGAGTCACCAGAAAAGCTGGCGGAATTTTTAACGTTGAAGGCGTTTGAAGTCGAATCAGTTGAAAAAAAGAAAGACGATTGGGTGCTCGACGTGAAACTCATCCCAAACCGCGTGGCAGATGCCTCCGGTCATGTTGGGCTTGCGCGAGAAATTGCAACTCTGAAAGAATTAGGAATCAAGAAGCTAGAACCGAGAATTGCTGAAAGCAAAACGCGAAAAGCAAGTGATGTGTTGAAAGTGAAAATCGAGAAGCCAGCTGATTGCGCTCGGTATACTGCGCGCGTGATTACCGGTATCACGGTTGGTACCTCTCCCCGCTGGATGAAAGAACGGCTAGAGGCCTGCGGCATTCAGAGCATCAATAACATCGTGGATGCCTCGAACTATGTGTTACTCGAACTCGGGCAACCCACGCACGTTTTTGACTTTGATAAGCTTGGAAAAGAAACAGGGAGCAAACAGAAGGCAATAAGAAAAACGATTGTGGTGCGGCGAGCGAGGAAAAGTGAAAAACTGTTGGCACTTGATGACAAGACTTACGAACTTTCTCCCGAAATACTTGTGATTGCAGACGGTTCGCGAGCCAACGGAGAAGCACTTGCTATTGCCGGTATCAAAGGTGGGAAGCACTCCGGAGTTTCCGCAAACACAAAAACCATTGTGCTCGAGTCCGCGAATTTTGATCCCGTTCGAACAAGAATTGCATCGCAAGAACTGAACCTCAAGACTGATGCCTCATACCGCTTTGAGCGCACGATGGATCCCAATGGCACGGTCCCTGCAACTGATCGCCTGGCTGAACTCACTGTCGGTATTGCGGGAGGCGAAATCCTCGCTGGCCGCGTTGATGTGTATCCGAAGCCACTCCGCCCCACAAAAATTCTTTTGCGGAGTGCCTATGCAGGCAACCTGATTGGTGAGAATCTGCCGGAAAAATTCTATGAATCGTGCTTCAAGCGTCTTGGCTGGAAGTATGTAAAACACGGAAGCGACTATGTTGTCGAGGTTCCGACCCAACGGCGTGATATTGAAATAGAAGAAGATATTATTGAGGAAATTGTGCGGCTCCTTGGATACGACAAAATTCGCGTAAAAACTCCAACCTCCACCATAGCCCCGGCAGAACCAAACGAGATGCATGCGTGGCAGAATCGAGTGCGCGACATATTGGTTGGTGCCGGCATGAGTGAAATGTATGCCTACGCATTTACCGGAGACGAACTTATCTCTACGTTCGATACGACATCTCGAGATCTCATCGAAATTCAAAATCCAGCGAGTCAGGAGACGCGCTTTCTCGCCGCGCGCCCTCTCTATCGCTACATCAAATTCGCATCCGAAAATCTTCGAAGAGAGTCTGATATTCGACTGTTTGGTATTATGAAAGGGTTCCGGCACCATCCCAAATCATCCGAGCGAACTCCCGCCGAAGAACAGGCGTATCTTATTCTTGTCAAGGCGAAAAAAGAGGGAAAGAGCGAAGACGCGTTTTATGAACTGAAGGGCGTGATCGAGAGGCTCCTTGATTCGCTCGGCATTGCCGAGCATTGGTATGACGATGCCCTCACCACTGGAGAGCGGAAGCAGACGCAAGCCCTCCATCCGTATCGCGCGGCGAAAGTAATGACAGATAGTGAATCGCTCGGTCTCATTGGGGAAGTGCACCCTGCCGTACTCGAACGCCTGAAGACAAAGGCGCGAATTGTATTTGCGGAACTTGATTTCGAGAAACTCTGGAAGCGTGCTCGCTCTGAAGCTGAATATCAACCAGTGGGACGATTCCCAGCCATCATCCGCGATATTGCCGTCATCGTCCCCAAAAACACAAAAACAGAATCTGTAACAAACATAATTGAGACCGTGGGGGGCGCACTTCTCATTGACTCTGATCTCTTTGATTATTTTCAGGACGAAGCCATGGAAGGGCGCGGACAGAAATCACTTGCGTTCCATCTCATCTTCCAGTCGTCCGAGCGAACGCTTACTGATGAAGAAGCGAATCGCATCTACAAAAAAATTGTCGGAGCCCTCAAACAAAACGGATGGGACGTACGAGAATAGACAGAGTGTATTCAAGAAATACGCATGGAGAAACCAGACATAGACGAAATACTGCCCATTGATTGATGGCATTATTTGGAATTTCGAGACGGTCGCCATGACGCGAATTACGTTGAATGGAAATACTTCAATTTCGTAAGCACGAACTTCGCGGGATATATCATTTATTATCTCATCGACCCGGAACAGCGAACACGCTGGGGCGGAGGGCGGCTTCTCGCACGAGTTTTCAGGTATAGCGATGGCATGTCATTCGGCGGAATTCAAAAAATTCCAACAGGAAATATTGTGCTCGATTCACTGGATGCGGACATAGATATGAATAAAGGAAAAATCATCGAAGACAATCCCCACCACTATCGTGTATCTGGTATGCTCAAAGATATTTCCTGGAATGTAGTATATACCCAAGCGGCCCCGATGATTGAACCATTTACCAATATAAATCCGGGCATCATGCGATGGGAGAGAATCAATTGGCTTGTTAAAATGCCGAGGGCTCGCGTGGATGGCACAATACGAATTGCGGGAGAAAAATTCAACATTGAAGGAACTGGATACAGCGATACCAATTGGGGAGAAATTGCACCACTCGTATCCCTCTATGAGTGGGGACAATATAGCGAAAACGGATTTTCATTCGTGTTCGGCTACATCCATAAATTGGTTGGATTTTCTCTGGGGTATTGCTATATTATTCTCGATGGACACGTCGTAGAATTGAAAAATCCAAAATTTTCTATTCGCCACACGGCATGGACAAGAGACATCTCCGTAAACATGCGGATCCCGGAAAAAACCGAATTCATTATTGAAGGAAGTAATGTATCTCTCACATTCTCGGCAGAGTTGATGCACCACGATATACTCGCATTGAAGATTTCTCATGTGCTTCCTAAATCCGTCTTATTGGAATGCGTCGTACGCTATCGCGGAATCCTCACTCAAGCCGGACATGTTGTTGCTGAATTCAACGGCGTGGGATTTTATGAGTGGTCAACACGAAGTTGGAAGCGAAATTTCTCTCTTGTCTTTTGATTACGAAATATCCCGAACGCAATCCACAGGCGACAGAAAATGCCTGGCGGAAGCATTAAAAATTTGCTATACTTGAGGGGTGAGGGTTCCAGGAAATGAGGCTTAAATATTAACTATTTTGAAGCCCGTGCCGGTACTTACCGGGCGGGTCTTCCCGTTTATTAATGGCAAAGAAGACCAAAAAAGAAACCCCCGAAACCTCGAGCGCGCTTGAGGCATCGGGTAGCTACACCGCGAAAGACATCTATGTCCTCGAGGGTCTTGATCCTGTCCGGAAACGCCCTGGGATGTATATCGGGTCAACCGGTGTTGATGGACTCCATCACTTGATTTGGGAAGTCGTTGACAATTCGATCGACGAAGCCATGGCGGGGTTCGCAAAACATATTGCCGTGACTCTGCTCCCCGAAAACAAGGTACTTGTGGTTGATGATGGCCGCGGCATTCCGGTTGAGATGCACAAGCAAACAAAAAAATCTGCTCTTGAGACGGTGATGACGACGTTGCACGCCGGCGGTAAGTTCGGAGGGGAATCATACAAGGTCGCGGCAGGACTTCATGGAGTCGGAGTTTCCGTGGTCAATGCACTCTCCATATGGTTGAAAGCAGAAGTCTCGCGAGATGGTGCCCTTTACGTCCAAGAATACAAGCGCGGGAAACCAACCGGGGCGGTGAAAAAAGTCGGCAAGTCCGAGGGAACGGGTACTGCCATTACATTCGAGCCTGATACCGAAATTTTTACCGAGATCGATTTTGACTGGGAACGCATCCTTGAACGACTCCGCCAACAAGCCTACCTTACGCGCGGTATTACCTTAATCTTGCGCGACGAACGAAAGCCAACCAAGGCTAAAGATAATTCACTGGTAGTCCCTTCGTATACGTTTTCATTCGAGGGCGGCATTGTGTCGTACGTAAAATATTTGAACCGGCACGACAAGCCAAAACACGAACACATTTTCTACGTGGGGAAGGAGGTGGATGCCACGAGCGGTAGAAAAATTCTCGTTGAGACCGCATTCCAATACACTGACGACATCCAGGCGCGCGAACTCTCTTTTGCGAACCATGTCCACACGCCAGAGGGCGGTATGCACTTAACGGGATTCCGGACCGCACTCACTCGGAGTCTCAACGACTACGCCAAAAAGAATAACTATTTTAAGAAAGACGATGAGACACTCACAGGAGAAGACGTTCGCGAGGGTCTTACTACCGTGGTATCCGTAAAACTCCAGGAAGCGCAGTTCGAAGGCCAAACCAAGGCAAAACTCGGAAACCCAGAAGCGCGAAGTGCGGTTGAGACTGTTGTTGCCGAAGCAGTTCAGGAATTCCTCGAAAAAAATCCGGGGGACGCGGGGGAGATCATCGGAAAAGCACTCCTCGCCCAAAAAGCGAGAAAAGCCGCCAAAGCCGCGAAGGATACGGTGCTCCGGAAGGGCGCGCTCGAAGGCATGACGCTTCCCGGCAAACTCGCGGACTGCCAGTCGCGTGATCCGGAAGAATCTGAACTGTTCATTGTTGAGGGAGATTCCGCCGGCGGATGTTTTTCAGGCGATACCAAGGTGGCGCTCGCTGACGGAAGAAATTTCTCATTTGTTGAGTTGGTAAAAGAACAGAGCGAAGGAATACAGCACTTTGGATATACTATCCAAGCTGACGGGACCGTTGCCGTCGAAGAACTTCGCCATGCGCGGATAACGAAACGCAATGCCGAAGTATTGAAAGTTATTCTCGACACAGGAGAAAAGATTGTGTGTACACCAGATCATCGTTTCATGCTCCGCGACGGCACATATCGAGAAGCGAAATATCTCCAGCCTCAGGACTCATTAATGCCACTGTATCGGAAAATTTCAGAGATTGGCGGCAAGATTACTATTGAAGGATACGAAATGGTATTCGAGCCGGCAAAGCACTACTATATATTCACTCATCTCCTGAGCGACCGCTTTAATCTGGAGCGAGGCGTCTATTCGATAGCCGACGGAACGCATCGCCACCATGTGAACTTTAATAAACGGAATAATAACCCAGACAATCTCGTTCGGCTAACGAAAGAGCAGCATCTTGCCCATCATGCAAACCTTCTCCAGCACACCCTTCACCGACCGGACGTGAAAGAGAAAGTTGCCGCCCTTCACCGCACAAAGGAGTTTCGCGAGAAAATCCGACTCGCCATGACAACACCGAGAATGCGGCAAGAATTGAGCATACGGGGGAAGCGCCAGTGGGAGAACCCAGAATATAAAAAGTTCATGACTGAAAAGTTTTTAGCATTTTATAATTCCTCGGTTGAATATCGAACCCAGACTCAAAGACGCCTCAATGAAGAGCAGAAAAAGTATTGGGATGACGCTGACCACCGCACGGTTCAGTCCGATCGAACACGATTATTTTTCGAAACTCACCCAGAACGCCAAGCCAAGTTATCGGAAGAAGCAAAAAGGCAGTGGCAAGATCAGAGCCTTCGAGCATGGCGAAGTATAAAAACGAAACAGCAGTGGACACCGGAGTTTCGAGTCAAACGTCGTGTAGCTTATAATGCGACCTACCTTCAGAAGGCGCTTACGGCACTCCGCAGAATCTATGACGTCGTTGGCCACATTGATGAGAAGACATACAACAATCTCCGTCGCCAATCGCGTGATCGATCATTGATTCGAATGTCGACAATCCGTGACCGCTTTTTTAGTGGAAGCTCAGAAGCACTCGAAACAGCCGTTTCGCAATATAACCATAAAATTTCAGCGGTTATTCGACTTTCCGATCGGATAGACGTATATGACGTCGAAGTTCCTAGAACTCACAATTTCGCACTTGCAAGCGGCGTGTTTGTTCATAATAGCGCTAAATCCGCCCGTGATCGCCGCTTCCAGGCAATCCTGCCGCTTCGCGGAAAAATCTTGAATGTCGAAAGAGCGCGGCTTGATAAGGCTCTTGGCTTTGATGCGATCAAATCACTCATCATTGCGCTTGGGGCAGCCATCGGAGACGAATTTGATGAGAAAAAACTTCGCTACCATCGAGCCATCATTGCAACCGATGCTGATGTGGACGGCGCTCACATTCGGACACTCCTCTTAACGCTCTTCTTTCGCTACTTCCCGCTTGTGATTGAACGCGGTTACCTCTATATTGCATTGCCGCCGCTCTACCGTGTCCAAAAAGGGAAAATAGTTCGCTATGCTTATAACGATGCCGAGAAGGATAAAATTATCTTGGAGTTACAAAAAGCGAAAGAAGAGGCAGAAGATAAAAAGAAAGCAGTAAAAGGCAAACAGCAAGAAACAGCCGAGGAAGAATCTTCCGAAGAAACTGTTGAGAGCGAGGGAGATGAAAAAATAAAAGGTGTTTCCATCCAGCGCTATAAGGGGCTTGGTGAAATGAATCCCGAACAGCTCTGGGAAACTACCATGGATCCCGCACGCCGGGTCATGAAACAAGTCACGGTTGAGGACGCCGAAGCCGCAAACCAGATTTTTAATATTTTGATGGGAGATGAGGTGCTCCCCCGAAAAAAATTCATTCAGACGCATGCCAAGGCCGTGAAGAACCTTGATATCTAGGTGCGTTGACAAAACGCACCAAGTCTCTAGTATGGAGTTAGGAGGCCCGAGCGGCCTTTTTGAATAGCCGGAGAAGTTAATGAGTTTTACGAGTTAAATGAGTTTACTGCCCGCAATTGACGACATAACTTATTGAACTCAATGACTCATTAAACTAATTAAACTCTCATAACTGTGTTCACCCGCATTATTACATTTATCAAAGAAGCGCGTCTGGAACTCCGCAAGGTTTCCTGGCCGACGAGAGCTCAAACCACCCGCTACACAGCTGCGGTTATTCTGATGTCGCTCGTGGTTGCGGCACTCTTGGGCGGATTTGATTTTCTTTTCACTTATTTGTTGAATACATTCCTACTCTAGACCATGCCTACCCCGTCCCCAATTTTGAGAACTACACATTCCGCAAGTTGCTTCGCCCAGCAAGGGATGGCAATCGCGCCACCGCAGCTTGCGAGTAAGAACAGATTCTCCCTTATACCAAACGTGAACCGCTTTTGTTCGGCAAAATTGGAGAGGGATGGTCATGTTTGTGACGAAATTTATTTCGCTACAAGCTCATAAATTTCGACAAACATGCCAAAGCAAACATCAGAATTTGGAAAAAATTGGTACGCGGTCCACACCTACTCCGGGTATGAAGATGCTGTTGCGAGAAACCTCAAGCAGAGAATTGAGACCATGGGCATGGAGGATAAAATTTTTAGCGTGCTCGTTCCTAAAGAAAAGACCATTCGCATTAAAAGCGGCAAGCGGCACGTAAGCGAAGAAAAAATCTATCCCGGCTATGTCCTTGTGGAAATGATCGTGACCGATGATTCTTGGTACGTGGTCCGCAATACCCCGCGCGTCACCGGATTCGTCGGATCCGGAACTACGCCAACCCCTCTTCAACCCGAGGAAATCGGAGAACTACAAAAGAGAATGGGGGTTGAGGAACCGAAATTCAAAATTGATGTTGATGTGGGGGATGCAGTAAAAATAACCGATGGGCCGTTCAAAGATTTTGATGGTAAGGTTTCCGAAATTGACGAAGAGAAAGGAAGGGTAAAAGTGCTTGTTTCGATGTTCGGCCGGAACACGCCGGTGGAGCTCGATTCGTTGCAAATTAGAAAACTGTAATTATGGCTACCCACACCCCAATTTTGCATCGTATCCAGGGGCGAAGCGCTTCGCCCGTATCAGGATGGCCTATTCGGCCACGCGCTTCGCGGGAAATTAAAAAGCGCAACACTTCTCCAAAGGTATACCACTCTGCCACTGCAAAATTGGAGTGGGGTGCTCATATTTGTAACGCAAATTTATTCGCTACGCTCTAAATTTTCGACAAATATGGCAAAACCAATCAAAACCATCATCAAAATCCAGTTGCCCGCAGGATCCGCAACTGCAGCCCCTCCGGTGGGAACCGCGCTTGGCCCCCATGGAATCAACATTGGCGACTTCGTGAAGCGCTACAATGAAGCAACCAAGGCTCTCGCAGGTGATATCGTACCGGTTGAAATCACCATCTTTGATGATCGTTCCTTTGATTTTGTCCTGAAAACTCCACCCGCATCTGATCTCTTGCGAAAGGCCGCGAGCGTTGAAAAAGGCTCTGGGACGCCGAATAAGACAAAGGTGGGAAATGTATCTCGCGCCGACATTAGAAAAATCGCGGAAAAGAAAATGCCGGATCTCAACGCCGATACGATTGAAGCGGCAGAGAAGATTATTGAGGGTACGGCGCGCTCAATGGGAATTGATGTAAAGGGCTAAATCCAGTCTGAGGCTGGATCGCCCGATCCCGCTGGAAGCGGGATTTAGGAGACAGAGTGTGGATTGATGTTGCAAGTGGTGCATGGTAGAAAAAAGGAATGAACAAGGAGCTCCGCACCCGAGAGCGGTGCGGCATCTCCTGTTTGACCGAGCACATATCGCCCGGCCGAGGGGGTCTCGATCTATGTCAACCATCAAGAATATCGATTTCGATAATAGTCAGGAAGTGGGCGATATGTGCTCGGTGCATTTGTTTGTCGCTCCATTCCTCCTCACCGCTCTGCGGCGAGGTATCTTGGAGACAAACAAATGATTCTTTCTGACCGAGACCTGAAAGCCGCAATCAAGAAAGGTAGACTCCGTTTTGATCCGGCTGTCTCCCCACGACAAATCGGTCCCTGCTCCATTGATTTGCGACTCGGGCCGGATTTTAAAGTATTCCAATCATCTCGGATGGTATTGCTTGATCCGAAAGAAAGCCTGCCGGATGATTTCATGGCATCACATAGGCTCCGGGACGAAGATAAATTTATTCTTCACCCGGGAGATTTTGTGCTCACGAGCACGATTGAATCGATCAAGGTGCCGGATGACATGATGGTGCGGGTTGAGGGAAAATCGACGCTCGCGCGAATGGGAATCCTGGTCCACACCGCGGGATTCGTGGATCCAGGATTCGAAGGCAACATCACGCTTGAAGTTTCCAATCAATCAAATGTCGCGATTGCGCTCTACCCGGGCATGTTGATCTGCCAGGTTGCCGCACACATGCTCTCTTCCCCCGCTGAAGTTCCCTACCACAAACGCAAACACTCCGCTTATCACAAATCAAAAGGGACGGTCATGCCGAATCCGAAAAACCTCTTCGCCAAATAACCTTGCATGAAGTACACAAATCCGCGTGATATCAGCGTACGTATCGGCGTAAAATCAGCGTTAACGCGGATAAAACGCTGAACTGTACGCTGAAGAAAACGCCGACTAATCTCTATTTCGTAATTTAAGGTAATGGATCGGACGCTCTACCTCCCGAATAAATACCGTGTCACGACCGGCAAAGGACTCGCCGGTTTTTGCACGGCATGGTCCGACCCTGAACTCGTATTGAAGCTCTCCCCCGAACTCCCCACGCATACATCCATCATCGGCACACTCTATTCCCGGGAAGGAGTGAACGTCATTTTGAGAAACCTTGCACTGAACCCCGATATTCGGCATATCCTCTTTTGGGGGAATGCCCCACTCTCAAAAACCCCCTTTGGAGTCATGGGCAAAGAAATTTTAACATCACTTTGGAAAGACGGGCTCGACAACGAAGGCCGAGTACAGGGCCACAATTTTTTCTTGCATAAAGAGTTCGATCTTGAAGTCATCCGCTCCGTCTTGAAAAACGTCGAACTTGTGGATCTCTCGGAGGAAACCCTCGCAAAGGCAACTGAAATTGCAAAATCCATCACGATCGAGAAACCCTACATGGAAGCGCATGAGTTCCCTGAACACAAACTCGAAGAAGGTCAGCCGTTCCCGTCGGAGAAAGTTGGTTTCGTGGTTCGTGATCGCACGATCATTGGCGCATGGACCAAGGCGATTGATCGTGTCATGCGATACGGCGTCCTGAAAGAAACAGAATATGGCAACAAACAGCGCGAGCTTATTGCCGCACAGTGGGTCATTACGGATGAACTTACCCCGCACGCTAAATTCCCGGATTGGCCGGATGAGCTAAAAAAAATTACCGGGGCATCCCCCACGGCGATCGAACAATACTACCCGGAATTTCTTTCTCCCGAACTCCCCCCGGGAACCGCCTACACCTACGGCCAACGGCTCTGGGACTATGGGAAAAATCAGGGATATGAAAAAACGGTTTCGCAAATTGCACACATTATTGACCACCTCAAAGATTCACCCGTGACCCGAAGGGCAGTTGCTACCACGTGGGATCAATTCGTGGATGCCGAGAAAACGGTCAAAAACCCGCCATGCCTTGTGATGATTCAATTTATCCAAACTGACGGCAAGCTCCATGCGCTCGCAACATTTCGTTCCCACGATATGTTCAAAGCGGCTATCCCAAACGCATTTGGCATTCGCCGACTACAGGAAGAAGTTGCTCGTGAAACTGGTTTTGAAGTCGGGCAGTTATCCATTACCTCGAACTCCGCACACATTTACGAGGAAGATTGGGACAATGCAACGAAGCTTTTGAAATGCGCGATTTGGGAGCGCGAAGCGTCTCTCGCGTTTGATCAAAACACCCAATCTGACCCTCGAGGGCTTGTGGTCATCCGGATTGAGAATAATGAGATCGCGGCAGATGTGGGCGGCCCTGACGGAACCACACTGCTCACGATCACGGGAAAAACCGCAAAACACGTCTACAAAAAACTCGCGATGCTTGATTTACTCTCACGCCCTGATCACTTGATGGATATTGGAGCCGAGCTCGAGAAAGCTGAAATTGCCAGGGACCTTGGTATCGCCTATACACAAGATCAGCCCCTCAGACTGCCGAAGAGTTCCTAAGTATGACCCCACAAGGCATGTTCGTCGCGTTTGAAGGAATCGACGGGTGCGGTAAAACCACTGCAATCCGAAATGTTGCCGAGCGGTTGCGGGAGCTCGGAATTGAGTGTCTCACAACGCAGGAGCACCAGCTTAATCGGGAAACCGGAAAGCGAATCAACGAAATTCTCACGGGAAAGTCTCCCCTGGTGGATCCGCTCGAGCTTCAAAAATTGTTTATCCTTGACCGGAAGGACCATGTGGAGCATGTGGTGAAACCTGCTCTCAAGCGCGGTATCACGGTTCTCACTGACCGCTACTGGTTCTCAACTCTTGCCTACGGGATGCTTTCGGGACCCATGGATAAATTCATCTCCCTCCACCGCTCCCTCATGGGGGACAATTTTCTCATCCCCTATATCACCTTTTATCTCGATATCCCGGCTGATCTCGCTATGGAACGAATTCAAAAAACGCGCGTGAGTCCGACTCATTTTGAAAAACTCCGGAAGCTCGAGCGAGTCCGGAAAAACTATCAAGCGTTAGCTCAAGCCGGTATTGCCGACGTCGTTCAAATCGATGGAGCAATGGAACCTCAGGCAGTTACAGACGCAATTGTGAAATCTCTCATGCCGCGACTTGGCGCTTTGAGAAAACCAACGAACGCCTCTATCGAAAAGGATCATACGAGCCGCTAAGATTCTCGGGAGATGCCTCGAGCGCTTCACGCGCTTTCCCAACAAGGTTTGCGGCATTTCGAATTGATTCCTCGTGCACCGTCAACACGGACGGACCCTCCGGAGCCGCTACTGGTTCGGCATAGCCAAGGCCGTAGAGATAAAAGAAGAGTCCATTTAAAAAGAGCATCGCAAAAAACAATCCTAAAATAAACCACCACGAAATATTAAGAACTATATTGAGAGTGGGCGCGAGACGATCCCTCCAGAATGAAAGTTGTAAGAATGAAAACTGCATAGCTACGGCGTTATCGTACGAACCGTGGTGGTGAGCGATACGAGCGAACGACTCACTTGGGTCTCTTCGGGATCCACCTCGGATGATTTTCGCAATCCACCCCCGCGCACAATACGAACATCCCCGAATTGAACGAGAAACGGCAGAGACTCAAGCCGGTCCAAGAATTGAAGTACCTCAGGAAATGTTCCCTCGGCTGTAACCGCGTAGCTCGGTGAACCCTCCGAACCAACGAGCGCGAGATTCACACGCACTCCAAGACGGCGTCCAAGATTTTCGATCGTCTCGATCAGTGGCAGGGGGTTTGCGGGATCGGTGAACGACGTTCGGATAAGATCGCGTTCCGGCGTGAGCAGTTCGAGCGAACGCACGGCCTCGGCCAACACATTGCGTTGCTTCTCTGAGGTCTCAAATTCGCGCCGCGAAGAACTGAGTATATACCAATCATGAGTAATTGTCCGCGTAATGATAATGTTTGCGGCAATCACAACCAGCAAACCGACCGCCATGCAGGCGGCGATGATCCAAAACCTTTGAATACTCGAGAGGGTGCGCATCATGCAGGGGGGCGAAGTGTGACTCTAATTGAAAATGTAATATCCGTATCTCGGATGACGTTCGACACGGGGGAGGCAACCTCGGCTACGCGAGCGTCCTTTCGGAGACTATCGAGAAACGAAAGGAATAATGCGCGAGTCGGGCTGAACCCCGCAATTGAGAGCGCATTCGATGAAGACGTATACGTCACATCGGAAAGGGAAATGCCGGCTGGTATCGAACCAAAAAGATCTTGCAGGAGACCAGAACTCGTTCGGCGCGTCGTCAAATTTTGGATAACTACATCAGCTTCCCGGTTCACTGCTTTCACACGTGCCATCTCATCCCGGATTCCGCTCTGCTCTTCGCGCAGGCGCTCAAGTTCAAGAATGCGAGCTACTTCTGTTTTTTGAAACGAGAGAAGAAACATCGTGGGAAGAAACAATGTTGCCGCAATGAAGAGGCAGGCAAGGAGAAGCCACCCCACGCGAAGGACCGCACGAGTGCGGAACTCGTAGGCGAGGTTCGTCTTCTCATCCGGAGGAAGAAGGTTGAGGTTCAGCATATGGATTAACGCCCGATCGCTCGAAGTGCAAGCCCGATTGCGGTCGTGTACTTCAATGATTTCGACTTAGGAATTGCGGGAATCGTGCCTTCGAGAAAATGAAAATTGATGAATGGATCTCCGAGCAATGTGCGCTTTTTGATTGTCGTCGAAATGTATTTTTCGAGGCCAATAAGATTCGCATCTCCTCCACAAAGAATAATCTGGTCAATTCCGCCCTGCGCCTCATGATGTTTTGCCGGATGATTTTGATAAAATGTAATTTGCTGGTCGAGCTCATTCGTGATGGTACTAAGATGGGGCATCAACGCTTCAAATACTTTGCCCTCGCGATAATTCTTGTTTAGACCTGCTTCTATCTTCACCTCTCGCGCCTCGTCAACGGATACGCCGAGTTTTTCAGAAATTGCACTTTCAAAATTGTGGCCACCGACGGTGATACTTTTCGTGAAGACCAATGATCCGCCTGCAAAAATGATGAAACTCGTGCGGGTTGTTCCGATATCAACGATGATCGTGGGGTGCTGTCGAGTCGCATCGGATACGAGCGCCCGGGAGATTGCTTGAGATTCAAGTTCAATTGCAAGAGGGAAAAATCCGGCCGAACGAAGGACTTGGTGATAGCTCGCAATAACATCTTTAGGGAATGCGGTGAGAAGGACAGCTCTTGTATCCTGAGTGCCCATTGCCACCGGCTGAACGGCATCGGAGTTTTTTCCGACCATTTCAGGAGTACCCCCTGCGACTGGCGCAGGAACCGATTCATAATCGAAAATAATCTGATCGACCGGGAGCGGAACAACCGCCTCCACTTCCCACCGAATGGCTTTCGCAATATCACCGGGTTTTAAATTCGGGAGATCGACCACTCGAACAAAACTCTTTTCCTCCGGCAGTGAGGCAATACAATAGCGATCGCGTATTTTTTTTCCCTCGGATGTCCGCAATTCACCACCGAGAATCCGCGCAAGGTCAGTTGGTTTCTTAATTTCCCCGCTGACCACGATCCCCTCAGGAATATCAATCTCGCCAAAGGCATCAAGAAGAATAGAATCTCTCCCCTCCAAGAGGCGGCAAAATTTAACCGTAAGATCGGAGATATCGAGCCCGAATGCCGGAGGCTCGAGAACCCGCCTCGTCAATGACTGAAACATACTTCAATTGTACCCCAAATCATCTGTTGCTGTTCATTCAACTGTTCACCCCCACACCAGGAAGCCACGGCCTGAACCCGTGGAGGAATTGCCGTTCAGCGCGGAGCGATTCTTGAGATGCCACGGGCGGGAGCACGTGGTGTGGGGGTTCACCCTTTCCTGATCACTGTTCGTTGACTACTGCTCATACCCTCACTTCACCTCATTCCAACTTTTAATGTTCCAGCCGCCGGTTGGGCCGGAGCTAAAATTCACATTCGCAAGCCCCGCCTCATACGTAATCGAAGCATTGTTCCCTACGTCGAGCCCACGAGCAGTAGCTTCTCGCAAGCTAAGGTTGTTACCAACGTCAATCACCCCGTTCGGAGCATAGAATATCGCCCCGGATGCCGAATTGCCGAGGTCGATGGCATCTCCCGGCCCGTAGGTTGAAAGTAACATTAAATAGCTTCCACTCTGCCCACTACCTTGCAGAATCGCGGTATTCCCAAGGTCAACACTGCCATCAATAATCATGAGACCGCTTGCCGTGCCATACACTGTTGGGTCAAGCTTAATGGTAATGTCATTCCCCATCGTAATGGTCCCGGTCACCCATACCGTGCCGGTGAGCGTGAGCACTGAACTGTTACCGAAGGTGATGTTGCCGTTGATCTTCTTCGGACCAAGAGAGACCGAGCCATTGTTGCCAAGTGAGTAGCCATTCAGGATCCCGCCTGCCTCAGCATCGTCCTTCCATCCGTCAATCTGACTTTGGGTGATGGGGAAGGAACCTGGCGGCTGAGGGCTTACATCGTGAACTACTGTTCCCAAGGTACAGCTTGAAGTCGAAGTTACGTAATGCGCCGTGCCATCAACTCGACAGCTTTGGAATGTATTGGCGTACGCATCAAGATTTACTCGAATATCTCGAATGGTGTGATTCCCTGCTGAGACCGCCGTGCCCGTAATGGTGCTGTTTGCGGCCCCACCCCCTCGGATATCACCGTTCGAGTACACATTCCCGACGATGGAACTGTTGTTGCCCATCTCAAGCCCGAGATCTCCAACCTGTACGCCATACACAAACGAAACTCCCGTTCCCGTGGTAAGAACAATTCTTGCTTTGCGAACAGCGCTACTGATGTTTCCCGTTGCCTCTACCGTACGGGTAGTCCCAAGCGTGTTCACCGTTACCACTACCGACGTCCCGCCGAGAGTAACCGTTTGACTTGGCAAATACTGTCGTCCGTGTCCAATCCGCCATACGAGATCCTCGACCCCAGCTTCGGCAAGAAAGTAACTTTGCTTGCCTAATATATCAAGACGCGATGCGCTAGTTTCTTTGAGCGCAATCGAGGCGAACGAAAAAAGCAGTGCCGTGCTCACAAACAGGAGAAAAAGGACCGTGGTAAGCACTGCCTGGCCCGCTTCGCGGGAAGCACGAAATTCAAATTTCGAAAATCCGAAATCACCGCACCATCCCGAACAAAGTGAGGTTAGAGTGCGCGATCCCATACTTCCGCGAAACTGCCTTCCGGTATTCCGTAACAGAAGTTCGGGAGGTGCGGGATCCTCGCCAACTTCTCGCTCCCTTCGGTCGCGGAAGTTACGGGACAAATTTAATTTGCGAAATCTGAATTTCCGAATGTGCCTTGAATTTTGAATTTTGATCATTGGAATTTGTCTAGAATTTCGAGCTTAGAGCTTCATCACTTACGGCGCATAGGAATTCCTCAGAATAACCGTGTTATACACATTTTCGCTCGACGTTGCTTTTCCGTTCGATGCCGCGATGGTCAATTCAATTTTGATAGCTTTAGATACAGTACCATTCGCAATTGAACGAAATACAAGATTGGTAACGGCGACACCAGGAGGGGTGAGTGCTGTCTCGACCCCACCGGCATCAAGCACGAGCCCTCCGCCAGAAACCGAAAAACGATATGTGATCGCGGGAGTTTCTGATCCCGTAAGCGAAAGCACTCCGGGAGATGTATTAAACGTACTGGATCCGGCATTGATAATTTTCGCATCACGGATGGTACGCGTCATGCGTTCCATCGCGCTCGACGAGGCAGTATTTAATGTACGCACCACACGAATTCGGCCAAGCGACGAGGTAACGAGGAGAATGGTTTCAACTGCAACGACCGAAACAAACGCAAATACTGCGATGTAGATAATAATTTCAAGAAGAGAAAAACCGTTGCGATTAGTTCGCATGAAAATTGGTGATATAGGTTTCAATGGTTGTGGTCCCGGCCTTGCCGCGATCCACCCATCCGACCGCAACCGTAACTTTTTTCGTGTTCAGGTCTGTCACCGGCGGCGTTCCACAATTGGCAATCGCGTCGGACGCATCGCGACATACCGCTGAAAAGCGGACTGTGCGACTGAAGGCAGAGTCAACAAGCGGACTCGGGATGGTCGCGAGATTCCATGACCCACTCGAAAAAGAAAGATAATAATCGGTATCGAGGAGGATAGGAGTAATATATGCGGTAAAACCCGCATCGCGCAGTCCGCGGACTGCCTCGATGCCTTCCTCTGTGAGAAACGAGGCACGAATCTTGAAATTCGACGCATCTACCAACCGAAAAGTGAAGCGCCCCACCTCAGCAAGCCCGATGAGTATGATTGATATGATTGCCGCGCCAATCACGGTTTCAACGAGTCCGAATCCCGGATTCGGTTTTGAGTAACGCAGTTTCTGTGTCATTGTTTTGCGCTTAATCCGGAAGAAAAGATTTGAATGACTTTCGATCGGTTTAAGCGTGTTCCCTGAAACGTCACGGTCCCCGTTACAGAAGAAGCACCAGTCAAACGGTCAAAGACTACGCTTGCTGTTGTGGTAGAGATACTGAGTGATAGGGAGAGAAGGGACGATACGGTGTAGACGACGTTCGTAGCATCACTTGCATTATACACACCTCCCCTAAACAAGGTGATACTCGTTTCCGCGAAATGCACCCCCCACGCCGATGCATTCTCCGATGCAAGCGTTTTTTGACGCGCTTCACGCAAGTACCCAAGCGAAGTGTCGACGGCCTGATCCAGCAGAGATGTCTCGCGAAACGTCGTGAGACTGCCGAAAGCGAGCGAAACAATCACGAGCAGGATCGCCACGACCGCAATAATTTCAAGCAAACTCATGCCGGGTAGCGCGTGAGGTCGATTCCTATTCCGAAAAGCATTTGGAGCCATACCTACAAACTGCCGAGACCAGAGTAAATCGGCTGAATCATCGAGACGGCAAAGAATCCGACAATAATCCCCACCACCACCATGAGAACCGGTTCGATGATGCTTGAGAGATTTTTTGTCGTATTCGTCACCTCTTCCTCGTAGAAAAGTGCAAGACGAAGCAACATCTTAGAGATAGTCCCGGTCTCCTCACCTACCTGAATCATTTCTGTTACCATCGGGGGGAAGAGATCCCCATGTTGTTTCAAAATTCCCGATAGCGGATCACCACGCTGAATGGAAACTGCAGCTCCTGAGAGGGCTGCTTTAAACTTTGTATTCCCGAGAATACTTGCGGTTACCTCGAGGGATTTTATGATTGGGATACCAGAGGTGATCAGCGAGGAGAGGGTGCGCGCGAAGCGTGCGGAATTCAACTTTTTTACAAGCGGCCCGAAGATGGGGAGGCGAAGGGCGATCGCACTCATCATTTCCTTGCCGCGCTCGGTTTTTAGCCATTGATACATACCGATTACAAGAACTGCGACTACCGCAGTGACATAGTAATAGTACGTAAGAAGAATATGGGAGATTCCAATTACCATGCGCGTAGTAATCGGGAGCTCAATCCCAAGATCAGTAAATGTTTCTGTGAGCGTTGGCACAACATAAATCATCATAACAACACCGACCAAGATAAGTGCTACGACCACGATTGCCGGATACATCATTGCCCCTCGCACTTTTGATCGCAAATCATGGTCGCGTTTCATTTGACGCGAAAGAATTTTTAAAACCCGTTCAAGGTTCCCTGAAATTTCTCCTGATTCGATCATACTAAGAAAGAGAGCCCCAAAAATTGACCTATATGGTTCGAGTCCTTCGGCAAATGTTTTTCCACCGACAACCGATTGACGAATCGAGAGAACAATTTCGCGAAAGCGGCGATTCGATGATTGTTGGGCAAGCGCTTCCAACGCTCGGGTCAATGGCAGTCCCGATCCAATCATCACCGCAAGGTTGCGACTGAAGACCATTCGTTCAACGAGAGAAATTCTCCCGAACGAGATTGAAAACAGATTCGAGAAACGACGACGCGATGCCGCTGTCTTCGCGGATTCAGCATCCAGGAGTAAATACCCTTCGCGACGCAAGGTGTCTGCAAGTTCGCGCTCGGAACCCGCCTCGCGCTCGGTCGCAAGGGTCTTCCCAGCGGCATCTACTGCCCGAAAAGTGTAGAGCATGTCAAAAACCAATGACCAATGACCAAAATCCGAATATCCCTTTGTATGCCGCTCGTCATGTCTTGTTCACTGCTCATTGTTCACTGCTTACTCGCTGGTCACCCGCAGCACCTCCTCAATTGACGTAATCTTCTGGGCGGCCTTGATGAACCCATCCTCGAGCATGGTAATCATTCCTTCAGAAACCGCCTGTTTTTCGATCTCATCCGAAATCGCATTTTTCACAATTAGCTCCTTGATCGATGCGGTCACCTCAAGCACTTCGTGAATGCCGATTCGGCCTCTGTAACCATCAGGACATTCGGCGTTCTTCTTCGGGCGCGCCCAGGTAATCTTCTCAATAGTGGCAGATGCCGGAACAACCTTCTCCTGCTTCAGGAGTTCAAGAATGCGTTTGAGATCGACCTCGTGCGAAAGACTCTCGACCTCAGCTTGGGTTAGGGTGTATTCCTCCTTAGTCTCACAAAGCGTCCTCACCAAACGTTGCGCCATGATCACGTTTACGGTTGACGAGATGAGGAACGGCTCGACATCGAGATCGAGGAGACGCGGGAGAGCACCAGCTGCCGAATTCGTATGGAGTGTTGAGAGCACAAGGTGGCCGGTGAGGGCGGCATTAATCGCAAGCCCTGCGGTCTCGCCATCACGGATCTCCCCGACCATCACAATGTCGGGGTCTTGCCGGAGGAGGGAACGCAGGCCGTTTGCGAATGAAAGCCCGAGTTCGGGACGCACCTGCGTCTGATTTACCCGAGGCATGCGATACTCAACCGGATCTTCCACGGTCGAGATGTTCACGCCGGGCTTATTCAAAATATCAATGATGGTGTAAAGCGTCGTGGTTTTGCCGGATCCCGTCGGACCGGTTGCGAGAATGATGCCGGTTGTCTTCTTAATGTGCTTATGGATGAGATCAAGCTGGTCGGGGCGAAACCCGAGTTTCTCAAGCGTAAATCCCTTGGCGGTTTCCGGGAGAAGCCTCATTACGATTTTCTCGCCGTCGAATACCGGAAGTACAGAAACACGGAATGAAATTTTATACTCGGGTGTTTCAACCTTAAAGCGGCCATCCTGGGGAAGCCGGTGCTCATCCAGTTTCAGATTTGAAATGACTTTGATGCGGGCAACGACACCGGCCGCAAGCTGTCTCGGCAGGGTCATCGCATCATGCAGAATGCCGTCGATACGGTATCGCACGACCACCTCTTTTTCTGCGGGTTCAATGTGAATATCGGATGCGATTTCAAGAATGGCATGCCGGATCAGGGTATCAACGATCTTGATGATCGGGAGATCTTCGGCCATCTTTTTCAAATCCTCAACGCCTTCGGGTACCGCCTCTCCCTCGCCGAGAATCTCGACTTCGGATGCCTCCTTCTTAATAATTTCCCCGAATTCCGCTTCAAGAGATTTCTGATATTGCTTCAATGCCGCCTGGATGGATTCTGTATTGGTGAGACGCGGGAGAATTTTTAAATTTGCGGTCTTCTTGATGAACTCAATGGTCTGAATATCATCGGGATCAAGCATCGCAACCTGTAATTCCTTACCGACCTTCTTAAACGCGATAATGTTATTTTTTCGCGCAATCGGTTCTGGAATGAATTGGAGTACAAGAGGATCGATTGCTTCCTTGGTGAGATCAATGAATGGGATCCCAAGAATGTACGCCTCTAGCTTCCGGAGATCCGTTTCCGACATGAGCTTCAAATGCAAAATCACCTCATGGAGGCTCTTCTTGGCGTGCTTCGCATCGGCTGCGGCACGAATAAGAGCATCTTCGGGTATGAGTCCACCGTCGAGAATAAATGACTTCAGGCGATCATCGGTAATGCGCATGGTGAGAGATGACTCTGCATATACTTTTGATTACGCATGACCTTTCCCAAGATTCAGCACTGCATCAATTTTCGCACCTACTTCTTCAAGGGCGTAATTAGTCTTGATCAGGTAGGCTGTCGCACCCAGTGCCATTGCTCTTTCCACGGATTCGTTTGATTCAACATTCGTTAAGACGATGACGGGGACACTTTGGAGGAGCGGATCGCGCCGGAAGGATTCAAGAACTTCGAGACCAGAGAGGCGCGGCAAAATAAGATCGAGAAGCACTACATCCGGACGCTTCTCGCGCGCGAGACGGAGACCATCATCACCGTTGAGTGCGGCAATAACCGTATGCCCGCCATCTCGAAGGAAACCCCCAAGCGTTTCTTGGAGAGCTGACTCATCTTCGATGAAAAGTATCGTTGCCATAGAGTTATATAATGTATTTGAATTATCCATCCACTACCCGACAGTTTGGTAGCGAGGAAGCCGGAACCAGAAAGTCGACCCCTTCCCTTCCTCCGAATGAAAACCAATGGTACCGCCGATTGAGATTATGACCGAGCGCGCAATATAGAGACCAAGACCCGACCCCTCGGTTGCATGTTGGGAGGCCTGCTCGGATCTGAAAAATTTTTGGAACACGAACTTCTGCTCCAGCTTCGGAATGCCAACACCACTATCCTGAATTTGCCACTCGAATTCGGCTGATCCTGAGGGAGCAATGGTGATCGCAACCCTCCCACCTCCCCGTGAATACCGAATGGCATTGTCAATGAGATTCTGAATGACCATTTTTAATTTCTCGCGATCCCCTCGTACTGGCGCCATATTGGCCGCGGCGGCATAATCGATCGTAATATTCGAGGCACGAGCGTACGCATCGTAGGAATGCACAATTTCTTCGGTGACAAGGTCAAGTCGCACCGGTTCTACTTTCAAAATAAGACGTCCTGCCTCTATTCGGGAAACTTCGAGAAGCATATTCACAAGCTGGATCATTTTTTCTGCGTTCTCGCGAAGGATATCAAGGTGTGAGAATTCGGAATTGCGAGTATCTCCTGCCGATATCTCGCGCAGGCCCGCGCGAGTCATCGCGTCAATCGTCCACTTGAATACTGCGAGGGGGGATCTTAACTGATGAGACACAATTGCGATAAACTCACTCTTCATCCGATTCGCCTCGGCGATTCGATCAAATCCTTGGATAATGAATATGCCGATAATAAAAATGAGGGTCGAGACAACAATGACGATGAGTGCGGCCACTTCCGGTTCATCAATGAAGCGCGTGGCAAACAAATACGACGTAATCATTGCCACAACGTTCACGAACCCAAGGACGAGGAAGAGGAACGGAGAGCAGGACCAGAGCCCGAGGTGCGCATCGCGGCATTGCCGAGGCACATTGAGGTGGTGTAAAAATGCCTGCATTCTTTGAGTATAACATAGAACAGAGGCGGCTCCATTTTCCCAAAGTGTCACCTCATATGGTTAACTATACGTATAGTTGACAGATCATTCCCAGGAAGCTAGCATACCTGTATGACGGTCCGCCTGGTGAGGCGGGCCTTTTCAAAGCCAAACTATGGATCTCAAAACATTCGGCCAAGCTATCCGAGAACTCGCCGAGGAAAAAGGCGTTTCCGAGGATAAGGTGGTAAGCACGATCGAACTTGCGATCGCGGCGGCCTACAAAAAAGATTACGGCAAGAAAGGCCAGATGGTCCGAGCCCGATTCAACCCAGAAACCGGGGAACTTCACTTTGCGCAGATAAAAACAGCTGTCGACGAGACTATGATCAAGACCGAGGAAGAAATCGAGGCTGAAGAAACAACCCGTGCTGAAGGGCATGATCCGGGTGGTCGCGAACTAAAAACGCGATCAGATGACACAGAAGAACATGGAGCCATCGCCGGGGCACCCGAACTCCGCAAAATCCGCTTCAATCCAGAACGGCACATTATGATGGACGAGGCGAGGCTCATCAAAGCCGATGTGAACCCGGGCGACGAACTTGAATTTACGCTTGAGACAAAAAGCGAATTCGGGCGCATCGCGTCGCAAACTGCAAAACAGGTAATCATTCAAAGGATCCGCGAAGCTGAACGAGAAGCAACCTTCAGTGAATACAAAGAAAAGGAGGGAGAAATTGTCTCCGGCATTGTGCAAAGGGTCGAAGGACGGAATGTATTTGTGGATCTCGGACGCGGGGTTGCGATCCTGCCTCAAGAGGAACAATTGCCTCGCGAGCGCTACCAAATCGGCGAGCGCCTGAAATGTCTCCTTATCCTTGTTGAAAAAGAGGTGAAAGGCCCAGGTATGTATTTGTCGCGCTCGCACCCGCAATTCCTGAAGAAACTCTTCGAACTCGAAGTTCCGGAGATCGCGGCCGGCACCGTAGAAATGAAAGCGATGCACCGCGAACCAGGTTCGCGCTCAAAAATTGCAGTTGCATCAAATGATCCTGCAATCGATCCCGTCGGCTCCATGGTGGGCCAACGCGGGGTTCGCGTCTCAACTGTCATCAACGAAATCGGTGGGGAGAAAATCGACATCATCGAGTGGTCTGATGATCACGCGCGCTTTATCGCAAATGCCCTCTCGCCCGCAAAGGTGATTCATGTGGAACTCGATACGGAACGGCGCGAAGCAAGAGTCATTGTCCCGGAAGACCAACTCTCGCTTGCGATTGGCAAGGGCGGCCAGAACGTGCGGCTTGCGGCAAAACTGACCGGTTGGAAGATTGATGTCCGTTCAAACATCCCGGAGCCACCACAAGAAGCCTCACCCTCTGACGATAGCTCGCTCGAGCCAAAGGATACCCTCGCGACAATCGCTGATGAAACGTCGGTAGCAGAGGAGCCTGAAACTAATGGAGAGGCAGCGAACACAGAAGTTTCGATGGGGGAACCGAAAAAAGCACCCAAAGCCAAGTCCTCAAAAAAATCTAAAAAGTCGTTCACACAAGGGCTACCTGATACGGCCTAATATTATGCTGGCATTTCCTATGGTGATCAGTCTTGTCGCAATCGCCTACTCACTCTGGCTCCGGATTGAGACACTTCGGAACCCCAAAGGATCTGGCATCATGATCGAAATCGCGGATGCCATTAAACAAGGCTCACGCGCATATTTAAGACGCCAAAATCGCACCGTTGCCTTGGTCGCTGTTGTCGTGGCATTACTCCTCTGGTACTTTCTTGATGCAGCCACAATGATTGGGTTCTTGGTGGGAGCGGCATCCTCTGCTGCGGCCGGATATCTCGGCATGATGACGGCGGTTGAGGCAAACGTGCGTACGGCCGAGGGTGCTAAAAAAGGCCTTCGTCAGGCATTCAGTATCGCCTATGCGGGAGGTGCGGTCACCGGATTTCTCGTTGCCGGCCTCGCGCTCTTTTCTGTTTCAATCTTTTACTGGTTTACCAACGATGTAGGAGCGCTTATAGGCCTCGCCTTTGGTGGATCCCTTATTTCTGTATTTGCCAGGCTCGGTGGCGGAATTTATACCAAGGGTGCCGATGTCGGTGCGGATCTCGTGGGAAAAGTTGAATCCGGTATCCCCGAAGACGATCCACGGAATCCTGCGGTCATCGCCGATAACGTCGGGGACAACGTGGGAGATTGCGCAGGAATGGCAGCAGACCTTTTTGAAACCTACGCAGTCACCGCCATCTCGGCCATGCTTTTGGGATCTCTCCTCTATGGCGCAACCTCTCAACTCGTGACCCTTCCGCTCCTGCTTGGCGCGATTGCAATCCTTGGTTCCATCGCAGGGAATTTCCTGGTGCGAATTAATGATGCAAAACCAAACCCCGCACCGAAAAATGGCATGATGTTCCAAGGCCGCCCCGTGGTCGGTACCGACACCGAAAAAACTACTCATGCCGAGAAAATAGATATTGTATCCGGGAGAACGCATGGCGGTATGCCATTTTCTGGTGACGGGGCAAACATCATGGGTGCGCTCTATCGCGGACTTATTGCAAGTGCGCTCATCTCCGCAGTCGGCTTTACTATCCTGTCTTTTGCTCGGCACGATATCTACTCTCTCCGAGCACTCGGGGCAACGATCATCGGCCTCGTAGTCACGATTGCCATGGTGGTCGTAACCGAATACTACACTTCAAAAAAATACCGGCCGGTCCGAGAGATCGCAAGGGCCTCTACCTCCGGACACGGCACGAACATCATCATGGGGCTTGCCTTCTCGCTTGAAGCAACTGCCCTCCCCGTCCTCATCATCTCGGCAGCGGCACTTTCGGCCTATCTTCTCGCGGGACTCTACGGGGTCGCACTTGCCGCCATGGGCATGCTCTCCATGACCGCGATTATTGTCGCGATAGACGCATTTGGACCGATTACGGATAATGCCGGGGGTATCGCCGAGATGGCAGGGCTCTCCCAGGAAGTGCGAAACATCACGGACCCGCTTGACGCGGTGGGCAATACCACGAAAGCCGTAACAAAAGGATACGCCATTGCATCTGCCGGACTTGCGGCTCTCGTTCTCTTTGCGTCCTACACCGAGGAATTAAAAGCATTTGGGAAGGATCTCGTATTCGACCTCCGGGACCCCTACGTCATTGTCGGACTCCTCATTGGAGGCATGATGCCCTATCTCTTTAGCTCGATTGCAATGCGGGCAGTGGGAAAGGCCGCAGAAGGAGTAGTTGAGGAAGTGCGGCGCCAGTTTCGAGAAATTCCGGGCATTATGGAGCGCACGGCAAAACCTGACTACACCAAAGCGGTTGATATTGTGACAAAAGCCGCGATCAAACAAATGATCCTGCCCGCCTTGATCCCCGTGCTCGTTCCCATTGCGGTGGTTCTCATTTTTGCTTCGCACGGAGCCGTTGCTCTTGGAGGAGTTCTTGTTGGCTCAATTGTCACCGGCCTGTTTGTTGCACTTTCGATGACCTCCGGAGGGGCCGCCTGGGACAATGCGAAAAAATATATTGAGGAAGGAAACTACGGAGGCAAAAAATCTCCGGCGCACCAAGCGGCAGTAACCGGAGACACCGTGGGAGACCCCTACAAAGATACGGCCGGTCCCGCAATCAATCCTATGATCAAGATTGTGAATATTGTGGCGCTGTTGATCGTTCGGCTAATATAAAAAAGCTTCGGTGATTTAGATCCGAAGCTCGATAGTCCCTCACATACCTTTGCGATGCTTTACCCCTATATCACATTGGCCAGGGTCAAGCTCCGCACGACGGTGTCGGTGTACATCAGCGTCTCGACCGGAATTCCCTCAGGAAAGCCGGGCGCCTTCTTGCCGCCGTGCTTGGCGACTAAACCTCTCATGAACGCCTCTGGCCGGAACGACCCACCGCCGGTATCCATGGCCTTTCGGAACTCGCACATTGCGATTATGCCGACTACCACTCCTTGCTCGAATGAGAGAGTTGGCATCGGTTTCCCAGTCTTGTCCGGCATCGCATAATCCTCCTGGTGAAAGATGTAGTTCAGTGAAAGAGTCCAGATGCTTGAATACTATAATAGTATATTGTATTGTATCTGTCAAGTATGAACTACTCGCTCAACCAGAAATCTGCAACCGGCGTTACCGTGAACGTCACGGTCCCTTATTTGGAAATCAAACCAACCCTTCCCAAGGCCGCGGAAGTAATTTCGGCGAATATTGAAATTGAAGGATTCCGAAAAGGCAAAGCGCCTTATGAAGTGATAAAACAAAAAGTTGGCGAATTTAAAATACTTGAGGAAGCCGCGCGCCTCTATATCGGACAGCACTTTACCGAAATCATTGAGCGCGTGAAAGAAGAAGAATACAAAGGGCAGTCATTTGAACTGATTGGTGAGCCCGCGGTCTCAATTACAAAACTTGCGCCGAATGAAGACCTTGAATACAGAATTCAACTAACTTTGCTTCCGCCCATTACACTTCCGAATTACAAAGCCATTGCAATGCGTGTACTCGACGGTAAAAAAGTACCCGAGGTTACATCCCAAGACAAAGAATCGGCCATCAACCGGCTCCGAGAATCAAGAACAAAGCTCATCACGGTACATCGCGCCTCCGAGATCAAAGATCGCGTGGAAGTTGATTTCCAGGCGAGTGAAGCGGGAGTTCCCATTGAGGGAGGTGATTCGAAAAACCACCCCTTTATTCTTGGGGAATCACGGTTTATTCCTGGATTTGAAGACTTCTTGATCGGCATGAAAGCGAGTGATGTCAAAACCTTTTCGCTCTTGGTTCCAAAGGATCACTCCGATACGCGCATTCAAGGTAAAACGCTTGATTTCCATGTAGAGATGAAACTTGTCCAGGAGCGAGAACGACCGGACTGGAATGATACATTTGCCGCCTCCCTCGGAACTTTCACGACAATTCAGGAAGTAGAAAAGAATATCGAGGAAAATCTCCGTAAGGAAAAGGAAGAAAAAGAACGGGAGCGGCTCCGTATGGCCATGATTGATGAGATTACATCAAACACGAAAGCCGAAATCCCAGAGCCGCTGATCGCGCGCGAGCTTGAAAAAATGGTTACCGAATTACGCCAATCGATTGAGCGTATGGGGCTTAAATTCGACGAGTATCTTGAACATATCAAGAAAACGACTGAAGATCTTAAGCGCGAATGGGAGAAAGACGCCGAACGCAGAGTCAAAATCGCGCTTGCCCTTCGTGAAATCGCAAGAAAAGAACACATCGAACCGACCGAAGAAGATATCCAAGAGACGGCAAAGCACACCATCGCCCGACTCGGACTCACCGAGGAAAACATTAAAACCATTGACCGCGAAGCATTTCTCGACTACAATCGTGGTATTGCGCGAAATGAAAAGGTATTTCAGCTCCTCGAGAATATAGAGAATATAAAGTAAATAGAGAGTATAGAGTAATGGAACATCGGAGTTACAAAAATCTGAAAATATGGCAGAAGGCAGATGCTCTCTTTTATGAAGTCTATCGGGAAGTCACGAGATGGCCAAGGAATACTACAGCGTTGACCATTGCTTCACAACTCATCCGCTCGACGGGATCAATCAGTGCAAACATCGCCGAAGGATACGGCCGTGGTTCCAAAAAAGACTTTCAGCGTTTCCTCCGCATTGCGCGAGGGTCAACAGTTGAGACCGACAACTGGCTCGGAAAAGCTCAAATGATAAAACTTATTTCTGAAGCCCAATACAAAATGCACGAAGAACATATTCAAGAACTTGTAAAAATGATCAATAGTTTCATACGCGCCCTCAATCCGTAACTTTATCTTCTGTATTCTCTTTATATTCTTTATGTTCTCACCTCAAAACCAAATCCTCATCCCGACTGTTATCGAGAAGACAAGCTATGGGGAACGCGCTTATGACATCTACTCCCGCCTCTTGCGGGATCGAATTGTGTTTTTAGGGGGGCCTATCATGGACCCTATGGCAAACGTGGTCATCGCCCAACTCCTCTTCCTCGAATCGCAGGACCCAAAAGCTGATATTAATCTTTATATCAATTCACCGGGCGGATCTGTGAGTGCGGCACTCGCGATTTATGACGCGATGCAATACGTGAAGCCGGATGTTGCAACAATTTGCGTTGGACTTGCTGCCTCGGCCGCCGCCATTATTCTCTCTTCGGGTGCTAAGAACAAACGCCGGGCTTTGCCCAATGCCGAAATCCTCATCCACCAGGTTATGGGAGGCACCGAGGGACAAGCAATTGAGATTAAAATTGAGGCCGAGCATATTCTTCGGGTGAAACAACGCTTGAACCAGATTCTTTCAAAACACACCGGACAACCACTTGCCAAGATCGAAAACGATACTGATCGCAACTTCTATATGGATTCTGAAGAGGCCAAAAAATACGGTATTATCGACGAGATCATCCGACGACGCGGGCTTTCCCCAAAAGAGGTGGAAGGTGCCACTCCCAATGGCCGCAATGGCCGAGGTAAAAAATCGGAGGGAGTTGATCCGGGATCGGCGCTTGAGTAGATCGCAAACTAAAAATCCCCCCGACCGCGGTCGGGGGGATTTTTAGTCCTCCTCCAAGTATTCAAGTTCTTTTAGTGCTTTTTCAAAAAGTGACACCGCGCGAGATGCTTGCTCCTGCGACAGCACGCGATCGGTCTCATGCGCAATGCGGTTTCGTATTTTGTGGGCTTCCCATACGTCGTTCAATGAATGAAGCTTTGCGAAATCAAGCTGTTTCAGTCGGTCCCCGAGCGTTACCCCGGAGAGCCCCATGTCTTTTAGCACCGAATCAAAAATGGAATCAGCCTGAATGACCGCAAAATTCCAATCCGAGGGGTAGCTTGATTGTATTTTCTTCATAACATCCTGCCAGGGACCTCGGATCAAATTAGGCGAAGGCGCGCTCGGAATCACCACCTCGGGCATACGAATTCTTGGTTTTGATACCTGTCGAAACTTGAATGCCGTCACAATGATGCCGGCAAAAAATGCTGAGGAAAGGATCCCCGCAATAAGGCGAAGCCACGAAGCCAGGCCCCCAATCCAACCCTCATAAAGAAACGAAAAAAATGAATGTACGGAGTCTGGGTTCATATTGAAAGATTAAAACGCGGCTTTGGAAGTTTTGCCTCTATAGTTTCGGCAAAATCAAGGAGTGAATCGTCTCGAAACCAATGCCCCATCAACTGAAATCCCACCGGGAGTTTGACCCCGTCGCGTTCGACAAATCCCGCGGGGATTGAAATCGCGGGAATTCCGGCGAGGTTTGCCCCCACGGTATACATATCCGCAAGATACATTGCAAGCGGATCCTCCGTTTTTTCTCCAATACGAAACGCCGGAGTGGGTGATGTCGGTCCAACAATTATATCAACAACGGCGAAAGCTCGCTCAAAATCATCCCGAATGAGACGGCGCACTTGTTGCGCCTTAAGATAATAGGCGTCGTAGTAGCCATGCGAGAGCGTAAATGTTCCGAGGATGATCCTACGTTTTGGCTCCAGGCCAAATCCTTCGCTCCGACTTTTTTCATAGACCTCAAGAAGGGTTGAGGCCTCATTCGATGAGTGCCCGTAGCGGATACCGTCAAACCGCGCCAGGTTCGTCGAAACTTCGGCCGGCATAACGATATAATAAGCAGCAAGGCCGTACTCGGCGTGGGGTAATGAAACTTCTCGGATCTCGGCTCCGGCTGATTCGCACTCTTGAATAGCCCGACGAATGACCACCTCAACATCGGTATCAAGTCCTTTTCCAAAATATTCTTTCGGAACCCCGAGAACCCACTTTCGTTTTTGATCACGAGACTCGGCGTGCGAGATTTCGACGGTTGTTGCGTCAAGGTCGTCGCGTCCTCTCATCGCATGAAAAATGATCCGCGCATCCGCGACCGATCGCGTAAGCGGCCCGATTTGATCAAGGGAAGATGCCAATGCAATGAGGCCAGATCGCGATACCATGCCGTAGCTTGGCTTGAATCCTACGACTCCGCAAAATGATGCTGGTTGTCGAATTGAGCCCCCAGTATCAGATCCGATTGCAGCAAGGGCAAGCCCAGCGGCAACCGCCGCGGCAGAACCGCCTGATGAGCCGCCCGGGACCCGTGTGAGATCGTGCGGATTTTTTGTTGGCCCGAATGCCGAATTTTCGGTTGAAGAACCCATCGCAAATTCATCCATATTCGTTTTTCCAAGAAAGAGCACGCCATGCGTCTTCAGCCTTTGAATGGCAGTTGCGTCATACGATGCAATGTAGGAATCAAGAATTTTTGACCCAGCGCTCGCCCTTCTTCCCTTGATGAGGATGTTGTCTTTCACAGCAATGGGCAGGCCCATGATCGTACCTTGGGAATGCTTGGCGCTTATATCGACCTCTTTTGCGGTCTCGATCGCATCTTCGTAGACATCAAGATAGGCATGAATCGTTCCGTCGCTTTCGTGAATTGCATCAAGATATGAACGAGTGACATCCACACAAGACACCTCACGGCGAGCAAGGGCTGAGGAAAATTCCTGGATAGATGAAAAACGCAGACGACTCATGGGCGTTCAAATACTGACTGTACTTCAATATAGCCCTCACGTTTTCGCGGTGCTGAATCCACCAAAGCCTCGGATTGTTGACTGTTCACTGTTCTTTGATCACTGTTGCCGTCTTCGCGCAATATATTTTCAAGATTGGTTCCTCCGGTGAGTGGCTCAATATTCGAAGTATCCAGTTCTCCGAGTTTATCAACGAACGCCAAAATACCGGCGAGGTCTTTTTCAAACTTCACAATTTCTGCCTCAGAGAGCTCGACACGAGCGAGCCTTGCAATATGTTCTACGTCGCGTCGTGAAATCATAGCATGCGTTTAAATTTCTGCTCATTTACAATGGGAACCCCGAGCTCTCGAGCGCGGTTGTACTTTGATCCTGCCTCTCGCCCGGCCACGACATAATCAGTTTCTCGGGACACGCTTCCGGAAACATCGCCGCCGAACAAACGTATTTTCTCTTTTGCCTGATCTCGCGTCATGGATATAAGGGTGCCCGTAAGAACAAAGGTCTTACCGGTAAATTTCCCAGCCTTGGCGCGAGGCCCGGACTCGATTCGAACTCCTCCCTTCTGCAACTTCCGAAGCAGTTTTCTATTCCGATCGGCACGAAACCACTGATACATGCTTTTCGCGACCACTTCACCAATATCGCGCACTTTTCGGAGATCCTCAAGGGGAGAAGCCTCAAGGCGTTCCAGAGATCCGAAATGCGTCGCAAGGTTATGGGCAGTTTCTTCCCCCACATGCTGGATGCCGAGTGCATAGAGAAACCGCGCGATGGGCACATGCCCTTTCTCCTGGATTGCGCGCACCAGATTTTCTGCGGATTTTTCTCCAAAGCGCTCAAGCTGTTTGATATTCTCCTTTTTTAGAGTGAAAAGATCGGCGGCATCTCGAATAAGTCCGTTCTCAAAAAAAGCATCGATATTTTTCGGACCAAGGCCCGCGATATCAAGCGCGTGCTTAGAAACAAAATGGTAAAGCCCCTCGCGCTGAATCGCACCGCACCGCGCGTTTGAGCAGCGATACGCGACTTCCCCTTCTCGCCGGATCACGGGGGAATTGCAGATCGGGCATTTTTTCGGCATATGGAACTCACGGGTGTGCTTCGGTCGGAGGCGCATCAATACGCCACTCACTGCGGGTATCACGTCCCCTGCGCGTAGAACCACAACCGTATCGCCAATCCGAACATCAAGACGGCGAATCTCATCGAGATTATGGAGCGTTGCCCGCGATACCGTAACCCCGCCAATCGGAACCGGCTTCAACACCGCAACAGGGGTCATAACTCCGGTCCGCCCCACTTGCACGATAATATCTTCAACAATAGTCGTACCTTCCTTTGCCGCAAATTTTATGGCGCAAGCCCCCCTCGGCGCTTTCCCTACTATGCCAAGACGTTCAAAGCGTTTCCCATTATTGACCTGCACCACAACGCCGTCGATAAGATACGGCAATTTCTCGCGCCCGGCTTCTGCAGCACGCCAAAAACGAATCACTTCTTCTATGGTACCTACCGCACTCGACTGCGGTACCACCGGAAAACCAAGCACTTTCATGATGAGATGTTCTTCCTCATGCGTTTCCTGGCCCATATCAGTCACAAGATCCCAGGCGAAAAACGAAAGGTGGCGAGACGCCGTAATATTTGGATCAAGTTGGCGAACCGAACCTGCGGCAATGTTTCGCGGATTTGCGAAGAATGGTAGCCCTCGCTTTTTCTGTTCACGGTTAATCTCTCCGAACGAGCGCTTTGTCATGTACACCTCTCCGCGTACTTCGATTTCTCGCGGGAGCTTTTCAAGAGCCACCCGCACGCGCGGATAATTCTTGAAAAAAACACCAAGTTCATGATGTCTTCGGAGTATGTGCTGAACATCGCTGTGAATCACAAGCGGAATTGCTTCAATGGTTCTCAAATTTTGAGTTACATCTTCTCCGACGAGTCCATCACCCCTTGTTGCCCCAACCGCGAATCTCCCATTGCGATAGATGAGGGACACGGCAAATCCATCACCCTTGGCCTCGACGAAATAGTCAAGTTTCTCTCCAGGAAGAAGTTTCTTGATGCGCTCCTCCCAGGCACGAAGTTCATCTTCCGAAAAAGCATCAGAAAGACTCGTCATCCGAACGCGATGATGCACTTTCTTGAATTTTGAAAGCGCCTCCCCGCTCACGCGCTGGGTCGGAGAATCCCGCGTGACTAATTCTGGATGTTTCGCCTCGATTCCGGCAAGCTCATGCTTGAGCGAATCAAGGGCCGCATCCGGAATTTCTTGCCGATCAAGAACGTGATAGAGATAGCGATGGTAATTGATTTCCTCTCGGAGTTTTTTTGCGCGCTCCGTGGCTTTTTCGATTGTCATCATGAAATATGTGCTTCAACTGTACGTATTCCCACATTAAAATCCATGATACTCTGCCGGGTAATTGAAGTTGAAACCTTAACCCGGAAGGCAACGAATTTGACGCTTTTACTCACGTTGCCGATTATAGTGGAAGCGTTGACAACATTAAATGAGATTGCTTGCCAATCTTGCCGGAAACGCGGGTGAAGACTAAAGCACTGTAAATGTGCCGCTTGAAGTGAAGGTGTGTATGGTATTACCGCCAGATGTGGTAATTGTTCCACCGGTCGCGTTCATAGAGCCCGTGGGATAACTAATGATGACCATGCCAGGACGACCGGTCCCGGCGCCACCTGCACCTCCACCACCAGGAGCAAAACCATTCCCTCCATTTCCGGTGCCACCATAACCAGTCCCTGCCCCACCGGTACCACCAGAGGCATTGCCACCGTTGGCGTTGGTATAGGCAGATCCTCCGCCACCGCCAGTCCCGGGTCCAGCTGGGTATACACCGTTCCCTCCATTTCCGCCAGACCATTTTATCGTACCAATTCCACTGCTCGCCGCACCACCAGCCGCGCCATTGCCAGGGGCACTAGCCGATGCGTTTTGACCGCTACCACCACCCTTTGCAAGTACTGTTCCAGTCGTACTAAACCATGAATCACCCCCGGGGGTATACACTCCAAAGGCACCAATTGTTACTGTGTAATTATTCCCAGGTGTAACGCTGACCGTTTGCGACGAATAGGCACCACCACCTCCACCACCGGCGCCACCACCCGAATCATTAGACCCGCCGCCACCACCGGAGCCCCACACTTCAACTTGTATACTTGAGGGGAAGATAGTCTCACTCCCCCCAGACACCGAATTCATTACAGTCTGAATCTGCGGTTGGGTGAGCACTACATTATAAATTCTGAACTCATCAATCTTTCCTTTTTCATAAGCACTCCCGCCAAGGAATTGGCCGATATTCAGATCGGTTTTGGCGGCTCCGTCCGATGAGTTCGATGAGGTAACTAAGACACCATCCAAATAAATTGCCTTGAAATTTCCGTTTCTGCCGGCTGAGACGAGAGCGACAAACGTCCATTTATTTAAGTAGCTCACGTAACTTGTGGAGATGCGTCCTGCGCCGTTGATGTTTCCATAGTCCCAATATAAGTTTTGATCGCTCCAGGGAACATGCGCCTGAAGCCGGTTCGCCGGCGGGCCATTGTTTCCAACGGAAAAGGCGGAAGATGCCCGAACGTCGGCTGAAGAAACATAATTCCAAAATGACACCGTTATCGGCCCGTCGGTTGAACTGAACCCAGGCACGCTCACATAATCGTTCGCGCCGTCAAAACTCAGTGCGGTCCCGGATTTGCCTGTGGTCCACGTCGGACCATTTGCGAGCGACCCGGTATTATCCACACCGCTTGAATCATTTGCCACGAGGCCCGCACCTTCATCGAATTTCCAGAAACCGACCGGCGTCGGGAAGTTCGAGGTAATATCCTTGCGGTAATTTGAAACAAATGCCCGCTTTACCGAGAGTTCGGGGGAGGCGCAATTATACTGGCCTACGGAAGAAATTGTCACGAGATTTGATGCGCGAGAGAGAGCTACTCTCATACAGCTCCCATTTGCAAGCGGCCCGAATGTGGCCGGAAGGCTCACGCCAGATTTGTAAGGAGGACACGGAGGAAAAACGCCGGTGAGAGGATCAACGGGATTACAAATCGCATCGGCAACACGATCAAGATAATAGAGCTTCTCGATGCCCCGATCTGCGGCGTAGAGTGCAATGAAGGAATCTCTCATTTCCCCGCTCAAACGGATCTCGGTTAACACTGCGGAAATAATGCCGAGGGAAATCGAGAGCAATGCCGAAAGAACGAGTACGACGAGAAGGAGTGTGATACCGCCCTCGGCTCGATTCGGCCCAGTCGGAAGATAAGCGGACATCTTTTCACGGAATGTGGAGATAAAAAGGTGCATCATGAGGTATCGCGCATCCGCTGGGTTACCGTGGTTTGCAGATGAAACGTTGTCTCTAATTTCAGATCACTCGTATGGGCATCAAGGGATACGGTTACTCTCGGCTGGCCGTCAGTCGAACCAAACTGGTCCCCAATAACATAGAAAAGCATTTTATCAATTACAATACTCTCATCAGTAACGGCAGATGCGGTGTCTGGATCGCAGGTCGTTCCAATAACTTTTTGAATGGCATTTGCAAGAACACAGTACGTGATCTCAACGTCGTCGTTCCGCGTGAATGTTAAAATCGTATACCCCGCACCAAGGGGCGCGCTTGGCCGAAACGCAGTCCCCGTACGGATTTCTTTCGTCATGGATTCCAGAGCGAAACGGATATTGTCCTGAATATTTTGCACATGCGACGCTTTTATTTGCGCAGTATTCACCGAGAGCATGGCGCCGATCGCGGTGATCATCACCACGCTGAATATACCAAGCGAAATGATCATCTCGAGCAAGGTAAAACCGCTCCGCGATGCCAATTTGCGAATCGCATGCGAATGTTGCGAATCACGAACCAAACGAACAGATGTATTCGCGATTTGTAGATTTGCATTATATTTGTAGATTGGCATCATACTTACTTCCAATTATAGAGAATATCTTCAACCTGGACTTGCCGCGGGACGTTAGAGTCGGCCCACGTAACAGTTGATACTACCCGCATCCGGTCTTCAGCGCTCACACTCGGCAGGGGCGGACTATCCTGTTCTGTAAAATTTCGATCTATAGTAATCGTCCTCGTATAAATTGTTTGAGAACCGGCTGATCCAGAATACGAATACAATCCATCGCCATCTATGGTGAGTTTATTTCCACAGGGATTCACTGGACACTGCTGCCAATTCCGTGCCTTTCCGGTTGCCGGCGTACAAAGATTGCCAGTATCACAGTAGATATCCGCCCTCCAATACGTCACCGTATTGGCACTACTTCCAATCCCGGCATCCCATGCAAGAGTACCGGAGAGAGCGTTATTATCGCGGTAAAACCGAATGAGCTCGATTCCCTCTTCAGCGAGATTCAGCGCGACAAGTTTGTTTTTTGAAAATTTTGATGAAAGGAGTCCGCGCGTTGCAAGGGTGAAAGGGCCCGCGAGCGCACCCACGATCAACGTGAGCGCAACGATGGTCTCGATAAGCGTGAACCCCGCACTGAAAAATGGCATTGCGGTTTTACGCCGCCCCGGTAGAGGTTTATTCTTCTGAAATGGGAATATCATAAGGTTACGTTCTCGACTGTAACACCGCGCGGTGTCATGCCATTTTCTCGTGACGAGGTGAACCCACTTCGAGAAGAAAAATGCATGCTACTTAATAGCGATCTGCCCTGTGGTTACCACAGTGACAGTTTTTTTATTCAACGATAATGCTGCCCTGCCACGAAGCTCGAACCTCGCTACTTGAGCAGTAAGTACTTGGCTTCCATTTGACTGAATATTCATATTCGCTGTGGGGACTGAAAATGCAATATTGAGAACTGATTGGTTTTGATTTGCTCCCGAAGGATCAGTCACCATGGAACTTATAAAAATGCCTGCACCAACAAGCGAAGCTGTTTCGACGATGTAATCATTCGCGGGATCGTACACTCCCGCCTTCCCGCCGCCCGCGTTAAAATCCGCAAACACAATATACGTTGACTGCCCCCGAGCATAATCTATCGAAACGCCGTACGCAGACGGAGTATGATGTCCGGGGAGCAACCCGCCTATTCCCCCGACACCGAGATCAACTTCGCGTACCGCAAGCGCCATTGATTGAGTTTTTCTGAATGCAAGTGCTAACTGTTGCGATGAACGCTGGAGATTGATGGCCTGCGAAAAACCCGGGAAATTTGCAAGAAGAATCGCTGAAATCATCACAATGATCCCGAGAATAATTACAATCTCGACCATGGTGAACCCCGCACTGAAAAATGGCATTGCGACACTACGCCGCCTCGGACCTAGGGTAGGACCTCCTGAAGTTTTACTACTTCCGAGACGGAATAATATTCTCCTGGTGTCGCGCGGCGTCATGCCATTTTCTAGTGACGGGGTGAACCCCTGCCTTGCCGGCAGGCAGGCCGTTACAAAATCTGGGCGGTATGTGAACGGAGGTCGCCATTTAAATAATCCGGGGGCTTGATGTCTCATGCGATACGACTGGTGCTTTTGTAACGGGGTGAGCCCCTGCCTTGCCGGCAGGCAGGCCGCACTCCGTGAAGCACGAAATCCGAATTTCGAAATCCCCGCCTGCGCCGAGGCTTCCGCCGACGTCAAGACTTTGGCGGACAGGTCGGCGGGCAGGCGAAAAAAATTCAAATTGTAAAATCTAAATTTCCAAACGCGTTTTGAATTTTGCCTAGCCCGCTGTTCGCGACCAGCGGACGGCCAGGAAATCCTCATAACTATAGATTGTTTCGAGTTTCGTACTTCGAGCTTCGGATTTACGTCACTGGCTCCATTGTACTAAAAAAACCGCTTGCACTAAAGCGGCTCATGTACTATCAGCTCTATCGTTTACTCGTAGCGAAACTCGACTTTATCTCCAGCCTTGAGGTCAATGTTGCCGGGGACATCGGATTCGAGAGTCCCATTGAGATAGAGCTTCCATATTTGATCTGAATTCGCTTTCACACCCCCAATCTCAATCACGTTGCCCTGTTCATCCGTTTGTAAATTAAAATGTCCAACGACGCTTGAGCTCGAGAGTGCCGCAAACGCACTCATGTGTGCCGCGTCCAAGCTCCGGAAAGCGCGTTTTTTGCCGCCGCCAAAATCTATCGTGACGAGGAGGGATGCGGGTCTCACGATCGAGGGCGGCGGAGTTTGAGGCTGATTCGATGCAAATTCCCGAAAAAATCCATTATTCGCGGCAAACATGAGCGCGAGTGCTACGGCCGCCACAATTACAAGAATGAACCACGCAAGGCCGCTCCGAAAAAAAGGCTTTATTTCTGGTTCCATAGAATAGAGCATTACCCGAACAAAGAAAGATATCCGATAATCGGCTCCGCGAGAAACAATGCAAGTATAGCACCCCCAAACAAAAACGGCGCAAACGGAATCTCACTCTTGAAATGCAGCTTCCCCGTCGCTATCCACAGTATACCCCAAATTGAACCAGACCAAAACGCGAGGAGAAGCCCAGCGATTGCAAGATACGGCCCGAGATAGAGTGCAATCGCAAGGGCAATATCCGCATCTCCCCGCCCCATCGCTCTTCCCTTTGAAAAAAACCAGAGACTCCAAAAGAGGGAAAAAGAAGCTCCCGCGACGATGAGAGAGAACAACAAATGCCCGTGATCAGAAAATCGCACCCATGTAACAAGTAGTTTGAGGGAGCCAATGAAAATGAGAGGGGTCACGAGAGATCGCGGGATCAATCGGTGTTTGAAATCAAAGGCAGAAATCGCAACGGCAAAAGAGGCAAAAAACGCGTAGTATATGAAACTTGCCGCAAGTGTTCCGATTCCGAGAGCTGGCTCTGTTTGGAAAAGAAGAGTTTGAGAAAGAAAATCCAACGTGGGAACTACTCCAAAGAGAACACCCGCGCCGAGTGAGGCAAAAATCACGGCGGTCACAACCTCTATCACAAGATAACTCTTTGGAATCGACCCACTGCAGGAGCGACATCGTCCATGTTGCAGAAGAAAACTTGCGACCGGCAGAAGCTCGAACCAGCGAAGAAGCTTCCGACAATGCGGGCAGTGCGAACGTCCCCAGATAATTTGTTCCCCAGTGGCCAGTCGATCAGTAACAACCGTAAGAAAGCTCCCGACGGCAAGCCCGATGAACCCGAGAATAACCATAACGAACGCAAAGATCATATAGACCCACTATACAAGGATTCTGCATGAGTGACGACAAAAACAACCCCGACGATCCGTCGGGGTTGTTTTTCGTACCAAAGGAAGATGACTACGGTGTCACATCGTAACAGGCATCAGTAGCTGCCCCCGCAGTGGTATCGCAGTTCGCATCATTGCCATCAAGTCCGCCAGCCGCAGAAAGATCTTTGTCAGAGTCGCTCTGGGTAACCGCAGGATTGTTCGAATCCTCAAGTACTCCCCCAAGCTGATAGTAGAGACACGCTACTGCGCCTGCGGCCGTACATGCCGTACCCGTACTCGTTTGCAAGCCCGCATAGGCGTAGATGTAAATCCCTGAATTTGTAGGGTCCACAGGGACCTTGGGGATATAACTCGAAACCAATGTTGTGGTCAGGTTCGCAATGGCGTCCCCCGGATATGACGCAGTGGTGCCACTTCCACTCGGACCTTTTGCCGCATCAAAATAGAGCTCAAGTGCGAGCTGAAGCTGTTTCACGTCAGCAATTCGACGCGCATCACGGGATTTCTTTCGAGCTGTGTTGAGGGATGCAACCACGATTGACGCGAGGATTCCGATAATAGCGATCACCACGAGGAGTTCAATGAGGGTAAACCCCGCACGGACTCGACGATGGTTCATACTGAAAAATTTTAACATTGAGTTATTCGTAATTTATGGAATAAAGTCGACCAGTTTCCTTATTATATTCACTGGTTACAGTATAGCACCAGCCACAATGGCGCCGAGAAGGGATGTGGATAACTACGAAATCCCCGCCTACAACAAAGCAGACAAATTGTAGAGCGGAACAAGCACTGCGGCGACAAGCACCCCTACGCCAACGCCAAGAAAGATAATGAGTGCGGGCTCAATGAGAGAGACGAAATTCTCAAGGAGGTTATCCACATCGCGCTGATAGAACCCGGCCGCACTCTTGAGGATGAAATCGAGTCGTCCGGATTCCTCCCCCACTCGAATCATCTGAGAAATCAAGGGAGGGATCTCACGGTACTTATCAAATGAAGCGCTGATCGTGTTTCCCGCTTTTACGGCGTTTGCCGCATCAAGAATAATCGCAGTGTACACACGGTTTGAGACAACATCAGCGGTAATTTCAAGCGCTCGAATAATGGGAATGCCCGCAATGATGAGGGTTGAGAGGTTGTCGGTAAGACGCGTCAAATAAATTTTCTTCAACAACCCTCCGACAATCGGGGTGCGCAATTTTATCTCATCGAGCACGTACGCGCCGCGATCAGTTTTCGAAAAACGCCAGAGGAGAATGCCGCCAATGATGATGAGCCCGAGGAGCAGTAACCCCCATTGTTGGAGAAAGTGCGCGAGACCGATAATCATCCTGGTATAGAACGGCACATTTTGACCAAGATCGGCAAAGATTGCAGTGAGTTTAGGAATCACGACAATGAGCATCACCACAATGACTCCCACGAATGCCGCAAGGACAAACGCAGGATACATAAGGGCGTTTCTTGCCTTTGAGGTGAGTGTATAGGATCGCTCAAGATAATCGGCAAGGTAAATAAATACCTCTTCAAGTTTTCCTGATTCCTCCCCCGCATGCACCATACTCACATAGAAATGAGAAAAGGCTTGGGGCTGTTTGGCCATCGCCTGAGAGAGCGAAGAGCCCCCCGAGACATCATCCAGGATTTCGCTGATAACTGCACGAAACACCTCGCGTTCAGTTTCTGCTCCAAGCGTTTTTAAAGACTGCGTGATGGGAACTTTTGCCTGGAAGAGTGTGGAGATCTGCCGAGAAAAAATTACGATGTCGCGTTGCGAGACCCGCTCGAAAAATCGAATACGGCGAGAAAAAATCGGCCCGGCGTCAACCGGCTGAATTTCAGTGACAATAAGTTTTGCGCGCTGTAACGATCCAACCGCAACATCCATTGTTGCGGCGTCTATGACGCCGCTCCGAGGTTCTCCTGCCGGGGTGCGTGCTTTGTAGTTGAACTGTGCCATTCCCGTTTTAGCCTATAGCCTTTAGATCTGAAGTAATGAAGCGAGTTCTGATGGATTCAATGAATAGAGCGAAGCTTGCTCAAGCGTAATTTCACCTCTCCTCACAAGGTCAACCAGCGAGCGGTTGAGACTGACCATGCCCTGATCCGAACTCGTCTCAATAACAAGGTCAATTTCGTGGACCTTATTTTCGCGAATGAGTGTGCGAACGGCCGGGGATGCAATCATCACTTCAACCGCGGGTATGAGACCGCCAGAAATTCGCGGGATGAGGCGCTGTGAAATAATCGCAATAAGAGTGCCGGAAAGCTGGGCTCTGATCTGACCCTGCTGTTCAGCGCTAAAACTGTCAATAATACGGTCAATAGTTTGCGCGGCATTATTCGTATGGAGAGAAGAAAACACGAGATGTCCGGTCTCGGCTGCGGTGACTGCGGTTGAAATTGTCTCCGGGTCTCTCATCTCTCCGATCATGGCGACATCCACGTCTTCGCGAAACATTGACCGAAGCGCACGATGGAAACTCTCGGTGTCAGAACCGACTTCCCGCTGATCAATGATGGCGCGATCCGAGGTAAAGAGATATTCAATCGGATCTTCCACGGTGATAATGTGGTCATTGCGTTTGTGATTAATGTAGTCGACCATAGCGGCGAGTGTAGTGGTCTTGCCGTGACCCGTCGGACCCACGACAAGGAGAAATCCCTGTTGCCGTTCGCAAAATTCGGCAACAATGGGAGGAATGTTCAATTCTTCAAACCCGCGAATTTTCGTCGGAATGAGACGAAGTGCCCCTCCCATGAATCCGCGCTGGTAAAAAACATTCACGCGAAAGCGCGCTTTATCCTTATAGGCATAGGATAGATCGAGCTCTTTATTGCGAAGGTAGTGCTCCTGCTGGTCCTTCGCAAGCATGACGAAAATAAGATCTTTCGCCGAGGCGGCAGTAATGACCGGAAACCGAACGAGTTCAATCAAGCTTCCCGCAACCCGTATGGATGGGTGGCGACCCACGGTGAGATGAAGATCAGAAGCATTCTCTTTTAACACCGTCTGAATGAGTTCCTCGAATTGTTCTTGCATTGCCATACAGAGAATTTTATTTAGGGGTAGAATCCTTTGCCTTTATGAGATCCTGAATTTTTCCCACAACTTCGCTCGGCGTAAAATGAGCTTTCACAATGTAATCTGCAGCACCGAGGGAGAGCCCGCGATCGATATCTTCCTTCTGCCCAAGATTTGTTAAAAGGATAATCGGCGGATGCTTCGTTCCGTCGTTCTTGAGCGCCCCCAGTACTTCAAAGCCATCTTTCATAGGGAGCACGATATCGAGAAGCACCATATCGTATCCGCCGGCACGAATCTTCTCAAGCCCCTGACGGCCGTCTTGAGCCACTTCAACGGTGAAGCCTGCCTCCTTCAGCTTCAAGGAGTACATATCTGAAATGAATGGATCGTCATCGATAATGAGCACATTCATGGCTAGGGATTTAAGATTTTTTGACATGGGTACGAAGCACAAGCGGGAGGCAAATTCGTGATGCCAGGAACATTCCCGCCTTCAACATAAAAAGAAATTGTATATGTGCTGCCGTCGGTAGATGCGTAGTGATAGTGAAAATTATCCGAGCAATTCTGAAGAGGATCTTGTGGCATCGCGGCAATGGAACTTGTGTTGATGAGCTGGGTTGAAACCGCATCTGAACCAGTAAGACAAAGCCCTTCTGGTGCCGTCGGATTCGGGAAGACACGTGCATTCGTGACGTACAAATCGAGTGCAGTCTGAATGGACTTGATGTCGGCGAGGCGTCTTGCATCGCGCGATTTTGTACGGGCACTCGAGAGTGTCGCAAGCACTGCGGCCGCGATCAAGGCAATAACCGCAACAACCACAAGGAGCTCAATGATCGTAAACCCTCTCCGTGATTCTGATGTGCGAATATAATGCCAATCTACCAATTGCGAATCGTGTCGTCGGCCTGATTCGCAATTTGCATTATTGGCATGAGATTTGTAGCTCGGCATCATCTCTATACTACTTCCAAAAGTTCCCGCATGCCAATGGCGCCCCGCAACACTTTGAGAACGCCATCTTGTCGCATCGTGGTCATGCCTTGCCTCTTGGCTTCGGCCATGAGTTTTGACTCCGACGGTCCTTCAAGAATGATCCGCTCAAGTTCAGGCGTCATCGCAAGCACTTCAAAAATGCCGAGCCGGCCCCGCGAACCTTTGGGACACGAGGCTGATATCTTCCCCTCCCAAATCTGATCGAGATTCAACCCTTCGAGCTCATCGCGCGACGCTTCCGGGAATGAGCTCGTTTCTTCTTCCAGGATTCCGCGAATGCGGGGATTCGGCGTAAGTGGGGAGCGTGATTCTTCACACAGGCGTCGAACTAAGCGCTGGGCAAGGCCGAGAATGAGGGTTGAGGGCAACAGGAACGGATCGACACCCATATCCAGGAGTCGCGGAATAATACCCATGGCATTATTGGTGTGAAGGGTGGTGAGGACAAGGTGCCCGGTGAGAGCTGCATGAACCGCAAGTTGCGCGGTTTCCTTGTCGCGAATCTCGCCCACCATGATGATGTCTGGGTCTTGCCGCAAAATTTGACGAAGACCGGACGCAAAGTCATATCCAATTTCAGGCCGAACTTGTGATTGGTTTACTCCGGGGATGTAATACTCGATTGGATCCTCAAGTGAGACAATGTTTCGTGTATCATCATTCAAGGCGGTTAACATTGCATAAAGGGTAGTTGATTTTCCTGATCCGGTTGGCCCAGAAATCACAATCATGCCATAGGGCTTTTTCATTCCCGCTTCAAGCGTTGCTTGATTCCTACCCACAATCCCGAGATCAACAATGGTTTTAATTCCGGCTTCGGGATCAAGAATACGCAGTGCCACCTTCTCGCCGAACGTCATGGGGAAGGTTGCCACTCGAAAATCAATATCCTTATTCAAAATCCGAACGCGAAAACGGCCATCCTGCGGCATACGCGTCTCATCAATCTTGAGATTCGACATGATCTTGATGCGCGAGACGACTGCATTGGTGACATCAGCCGGCAGAAGAAGACTCGTATAGAGAACGCCATCAACCCGGAATCGCACTCGTAATTTCGTCTCCCCCGGTTCGATATGAATGTCAGATGCTCTGCCCTCAACCGCGTGACGCAAAATCACGGCCACCATTTTAGTGATAGGAGCTTCCTCGACAATCTGCTCCACTTCTTTATCACTCTTGCCCGCTATTTTCGATGCCTCTGATTCAAGTTCCTGTTCGAAATCCGAAAGCGCTCTTGTGACCTCACCCCCGAGGCTTCCATACTCCCCGAGCACGAATTTTAGATCGCTTGGCGTGATGAGAAAAATTTTAAACGGCATCGAGAGGCGCGATGCGATAAACTTCAATGCCTCCTGAGCATTCACATCATCGGGATTCACCATGCCGACCTCAAGCATGCCGTCTTTGAGATCTAGGGGTGCTACCTGGTAGAACTTCGCTGATTCTTCGGGAATATTCTTTAGAATATCAAAAGGAATTCTCTTGCCCTCAAGGAACCGCACCGGAATCGAAAGAACATCGGACTTTGCCATCACTAAATCGCGCTCGGTCACCCCGAGCTCGTAGAGCACATCATCAAGGGATTTTTTTTCTTGTCTCGCTCTTCTCCTGCCCTCCTGGGCAAGTTCAGGAGAAAGAAGCCCTTTTAAGACAAGAATGTCAGTGACGTGTTTGGGCATTCCAAATTTGTTTACGAGCTTAAGCGAGTAACTACAAATTTGAGAACCCCCACCTTCATAACGTGAGACATACGAAACAAAACTGGCATAGGATAATGAGAAATTTTTCTAGATCTTGAACATGTCTGATGGATTGAAGGTGGGGGTGAAGGTTCGGCAACTGCGGCAGACTGCCACAGGCCGAACACTTCAAAACGCGGAGAACGGATTCATACGACCCGGGGGGATGGTTGGGGGAACGTTTGGAGGGCGATAGCGATTCAGCAATTGAAACAGAGGATCGCTGAAAAGACTGGTATCGGGTTTTAGATCTTTCAATTGACGATACTGGAGAAGTCGATCGTCTGTGACCGAACCCACGGGTATCCCCACCTCTTCTGAAGGCGTGCGAAGATACGCATACCATACATAGATAGTCGCAACGACGAGTAAAATAAGAAGAGCCGTGAGAATGGTTTGGCGCATATGCTAGGGTCGGTAGTACATTTTACCTTTGAGGGAAACCTCAAACTGATCGGATGTTGCTTGCCCGCCGCCGAAACTAATATCAGACACGTCAAAGATACGAAGCATATTCTCAAGATCTCCGAGGAACGCTTTCAAAGACCCATAATTGGCGCGTATCGCCAAAGAAACGGGCATGGGAGTCACGAGGCGCGCTTCGGACGGAACAAGCCCTCCTCTTTGTGCGGCCTCCCCGCTAAAATCAATTCGAGAAAGAAACAGTCCGTCTTTTACCGTTAATGATTCAAAATCAACTAACGCAGTTCCTGTATCCTGTCCTCGAGGGACAATGCCATGTAACTTAGTGAGATCGCTTTCTGAAATGGCATTATATTCGCGCGTGAGGAGATCGCGTTGCTCGGCAAGTTTCGTCAGTTCGTCATTCAATGCCTGGAGACGTGCAATTTCCGTGCGCGTTGCCCCCACTTCTTTCCACTGCGGGACAATGAGAAGAAACACGATCACCGCAGTCGTGAAGAGAAGAATAATGCCGATGGTGAGACGAGACATGTGTGTGAAAATTTCTAGGGCTGAAGTTTAAGCAAACTTGGCTTCACAATAATCGTCAGTCGAAAATTCACAAGCCCTTCTCCGCCGAGTGAAAGGCCGCCGAATTCGACCTTGGTGACCTGCGGATGAGCTTCGAGGATCTGAATTTGATCAGCAACTATTTGATAGGAAGCCGCAACGGCTGATACATCAATCTTGAGTGCTGATGCCGAAAAACCGAATGTGGTGTAGCGAACTTTCGGATGCGTTGTTTGTTCGAGAAATGTAAACACGTTTGAAGTGAAGGTATGGCTTGAAAGAAGCCCCTTTGTTGCGCTCATCTCGCTCGACAGTTCAATCAATTGGGCGAGAAGATCCGGACGGAGGTCAGCCTCTTGCGTCTCGACTTGCTTCTCCCAATCCGCCTGATTGTTCGCGAGCGAACGATGATACAGGAACAGCCCGCCGAAAAAAACAAGGCTTGCGAGAAACAGCACGAGTGAAATATTAAAAATCCAAGCGCCGGCTTCGGTTTGGAAGTGCGGTCGGATTGATCTATCTTTTGTGATCAGCGGCTGGAGGGTTTCAGCCATGAACTAAATTAAATATCAAAGATGAAACGGCGAACATCAAAATTGATGAAGTTGCCGAAGGCAACCGACTCTTATTTTGATTTTTACATTTTACGTTTTGCATTTTCAAATGAGGGTGATTTGCCGGAGTGCGAGGCCTACCGCAATCCCGAAATTCGGAGCAACATCCTTTAACACTGGCTGGAGAAACGCCGGGAACACGGTTTGGGCAAATGGATTTCCGATCGCAGTTTCGAGCCCAAAGCGGCGCGCCACATGATCTACGAGCCCGGGTAAACTCGCGCCTCCTCCCGCAAGAACAATTCTCTCGATCTTGCGTCTTGCCGTACGGTTGTAAGCCACCATGACCCGTTCGATATCCGCAAGAGTACTTTCCACCATAGGCATAATAATATCCGCTGTCTCGCGCTCCTCAGATTTTTCAGAAAGTCCCACTTCCCTCTTTACCGCCTCAGCCCTCTCGACGCTTACCCCGAGCGATTGTGAAAGAGCTAACGTTATCTCGCCTGCTCCATGCCCGAAGTTATGATTTGTATAAATATGATGCATCGAGACAATCGTGACCGTAGTCGCAATTGCTCCCCAATGGATAAGGGCGGTAATACCTCGATCAGTACCAAGGAGGGATCTCACCAGACTAAAACTCTCGATTTCAACGGCTTGGAGTTCAAGTTTGACAAGCTCGGCAATACGCTGGTACTTGGTCACAATACTCTTCGGCACTGCGACAAGCAGTACTGCGACGTATTTTTCGACTTCATCTTCCTCGAGGATCTGCCAGTCAAGGAGCACTTCGTTCACGGGAATGGGAATGTATTTTTTTGCCTCAAACGGAAGTGCTGCCTCAATTTCATCCCGTCGAATAAGGGGAAATCGGACAACCGTGATGAAGCTTGCGCTTGACGGCAGTGAGAACACGACTTTCCGTGCGGTCACATTCGATTCCCGGAGCACATCCGTGAGAAGCTCAACCAACGTTTGGTCGCGATATCCGAGGAAACCCCCAACCCCAGTTGTGATTTCGTTCTGGAAATAACGCGCTGTCTTCAATTCGCCGTACGTTTCAAGGACCGCACGCTCTCTTTCCTTGCGTAATTGTACCACCTTGACGGAATCACTACCAATATCAATGCCAACAAAACTCTGAGATGCACTTCCGAGGTGAAGAGAAAACTTGGGGAGCTCTAATTTTTTGAGGAAATCAAAAGTTGCCACGCGTTTTCAATAAGTATACCACGAGCAAGTAAGCGAGATAAGTAAATACGCTGATAAGCCCCAGTCGAACTGGAGGCACGTGGCTTACCTCGCGTATCAAGCTTTTCTTGCTTATTTGCTTATCTAAAGCGCGGAAGTATGTATTGTACTAAAATGAGCTATCATGGCCGCAAAGAAAAGAACAACTAAAGTTCAGATTGAGTTGCTCGCGAGAATGGTCAAGGAGGGTTTTGATGATGTAACCTTGAACATGGCTAATAAGTAGCAACTTCAAGTTCTCACCGATAACTACGACCTGATGCGGGACGATATTCAGGATATAAAACGGACGCTCGGACCCTTCATTTAGGCTTCTGCGTATTATGATTGGCTCCTTCGCGAGCATGATAAGCGGCCGGAACGATTTGAGCGAAAAATCGGCATGGGAAAATAGCAAGAAGAAAGAGGTGTTTAGAGAATGTAGAAAATCGGCTATTGTGGCCGATTTTTGGTTGCTCAAGTAGATTTTCTATATAAGTACTTGACAATTAAGTCAAATGGTAGTATCATATGAATATAAAGTGAAAGGCTGAAATCAGCACTTTTCCAAGCTATACAGGTGACGTAAGTGGAGAGAATTACGTCGTTTGCTAACTATTTGCCTCCGAAGGCGATGCGTGAGGAGAAGCAAATAGTAGTTCCGACAATTCGTCGGGACAACACTATGAAATTAGCAAGCGGCCGGGATTCCTCCCGGCCGCTTTGCTTGTTCTGAGCGAAGTCGAAGGATTCTATACAAAGGGGTTCTCCTCCGGCGCGTAGGTCAATGGGATCTATGCTCCGGAGCCGGAATCTTTTTTCAAGAGTAGGAGGGTATATGGCCAGTCAGCAGCAGTCCCCGACGATGCTTCAGCTGGTACCGAAGAAGACGAGGTCCGAGTGTACGGTGCCGCGGCCGTCGCCGCACGAGAAGGACCCCTGGCCGCAGATCAAGTAGGCCCACACCGGCGTCCGACGGGGGCCTCGGGCCCCCGTCCCAGAAATTCGCGGGCAAGTTTCGCCCGTAGCGATAGAAAGACGACGAGCGGATACTCTCCGCGGTCACCGCGTACTAGTAGTAAAGTGTGAGCCGACACATATAAAGCGCCATGAACGACAGCGTCGTTCAGGATGCCATCGGTAATAGGGGGAGGACGAACAGAACATCGTATCTCCCCTCCCTATCCGAGCACATAAGAGTGAACAAGAAACAGAGAACAGTGAACAGCGTGGCGACGAGCACATCTTGCTCACTGCTCATTAATCACTCCACACTCTTGTGAGTTCAGATGGGGGAAGTAGTTTGAAAATTATAAATCTTCCAGATGTATGTCGGCCTGTTTCAGGATTGATATGAGTGTGCCGAGCGGGATGTCTTTTGAATGATACGCGACCGTAACTCGGCGCTTTGTCCCTGGATGGAATAGCGTAAAATGGCTTCCCGTTGTGTGATCTACAAGGAAGCCGTGCTGTTTCAAGATTTGGATGACTTTGCGTGGAGTGAGACGGGGAAGCTTAGGCATGCACCGAGGAGCGGCGTGTCAGAGGAAAGTCGATCGCTGCGATGAAACTATCGTTGTCAGAGGGAATCCGTTCGCCGTGTTTGCGTAAACTCGCGATGTAGCCGCGGATAGCATCAGATGCCATACGCTTTGCTTCAGAGATTGTTCGTCCATAGGTGATGCAGCCGGGAAGTGCCGGCACAACAACAGTAAACCCACATTCAGGTTCTGGACGAAAGATAATGTGATATTGAAGTTTTTGCATACCACGAAAGTGTATCACAAATTAGATGACGCTTCAACTAGATCTCGGAATCTGAGAATGATTCAGAGGTCTTGAGAGGCAAGTTCATTGAAGAATCCAAGCAGTCCAACCCTCAGTCTGAAAGGAGCTGGTGATGACCGACCTACCGATGCTTCCATGTCAGTTGCGTGTTATTGATGGCGCCGTGACAGAGCGCGACATCGTGCTCACCGAGTTGCTCATGCCGAAGGGGGATACGTTCTGGCCGTCTCGCATCGTGGATGCGCGCATCAAGCTCCTCGTCGGAGAGGAGCAGAATCTTCTCCTCAAGTTGGCCTGCGAGCGAGTGCTTGCACTCGCGAAGGGCGAGTTGATCGAGGACGTTTCCTCGGATGAGCTCCAAGCCGCTATCACTGCAGTCAAGCTTCAGGAGGGAGGCGTGTTCTGGGAGTACCGCGTCGCCGAGGCGGAATACGAGCTCACGGTGCTCCGTGAGGAAGAGGCGCTCGCCGAGGCCGTGCGCGTCGAGCGCGAGGAAAGGATCGAGGGACAGCGCTTGGTTGAGGCTGTCGCCGTGGAGCGCGAGCGAGTCTCCGATTTCGTGTCGGAGAAGCCGGAAGTCATACCGGCGAATCTCGCTTCTGATGTCCGCGCGCTCGAGGCTGTTCAGGGGTTTGATCCTGCTGTCGCAAGGATTGTCGCGGCGGCGAAGCGGATTATTGCCGAGCGCAAGGAGAAGCGCGAGCGTGCCGAGCGCGAGGTAAGACTCGAGCGTGAGCGTGCGAAGTGCGCGCCGATACTCGAGCGCCTCAAGAAGTTCGTCGCGGGTACGCTCCCGCGGCAGGTCGCGATCTCGACGATCGCGACCGACCTCGAGGCAGTGAAGCGCTGCTACGGCGGCGACTTCTCCTCGCAGCAGCTTATCGCGGATGCCGAGCACCGGCTTCGCGATCTGCGCGCCGCTAATGAAGCGGCTCGCAACGAGATCCGCGACAAGGCTCGCAACCGCTACGAACAGAATCGTAGGCGGCAGGCCGCGGAGAACCGCGAGCGCGCGATGCGCGGCGGTTCGCAGAAGAAGCAGAAGCACTAGCCGTCAGCGTCAAGTCGGCGCTGGCACGAAAGAAAGGAGGAAAATAAAGTGGGAGGGTGACAATCGAAGCATCGTGCGTCATTCCTCCCATTCCCATCCGAGTCCCCGAATAAAGTAATACAATATTCTCGGGGATTCAGATGGGAAGCGTGGCCTAAAGCAGAAAGTCTGCTCGGCCGAGGAAAGCACCTTAACGAAGTTCATCGGGTCAAGCCCGAGGAAGGAACAAATCATGGAGTTCGCGATTGCCACGATGGTATTTGGTCCCGTCTTTGCGCTCTGCGGGGCGGGAATGCTCGCTATGCTCCCCGAAACGGAGATCGCAGCATTCGCCGCGGACACACCGAAGTTGCTTCGACCCTGCTGGCAACTCGTCCGTTTTCTGAAGTAGACCTTCAACCGCCGGTTGAGTAAACCGGCAAGGAGGGTGTATGCCTTCGGAAACCTTCGGTAGTGTGCGGTGGGATATGCTTTGCGCTGTGTCCACTGCGATCGCGGATTATCGAGGCGAGATTCGAGATGATCTCGTCTACATCCGCGAAGGAATTCAGGTCTCGACGAGCGGCGTTGCGGTTGACACTGTATTCGACCGCCGCCGTGGTAGCTGGCTGTTCGGGTACACCGAGGCCCAAGCCATGTTTCGATGGGACTTCGGGGATGGTGCTTTTCTCCGCGCGATGAAACTTGGAGGGTGTGACCTCTGGGGCCTGGAATTCTATGGCCCCAAGCTCTGCACATATCACCGGATCGTTCGGGATGCGCTCATGGCGAGCGCGATCGAGCTTCTGCCTGGGTAGTTTAACCCGATACCGAAAGAAGGTGATCACATGAAGGCGGGAATCGCGTTGGCCGCGGTCGGCGCGGCTCTGGTCCTGGTGGGATTCGTGATGGAGGTTCGTCTTCCTCTACTCCCCCCAGGGGCAACAGTGGAAGCGACGGCTAGGGTCCACTTCTGGGCCATGACGTCCGCGAGCACGCTGATGGCGATCTTCGGGGTCATCATCGGCGCAATCGGCTGCGTGAAAATGTTTCAGGCGTAGCCCGTAGTACCTTTCGTTTCACAGTTCGATAAAACTGTGCGTCGAGCTCGGCTCGGCGGGGAGGAGGATGAGTGACTAAGTACCGTCATCTCATCTTCCTCCCATCCATCTCTGGGGTCATCAGTTCGCCATTGCGGCGAACGCTGGTGATTCCGGTAAGTGGAAAGTTCTATAAAAAGAAGTAAGTTGCCGTGCCTGCAGGTATGGGCGAATGCGCCCAAGGAGGAGTCATGCAATTTCTCGTCACGGTCGGTCTGATGCTCTCCCTTATCTGCGGGTTTGCCCCGCAGATCGCGAGCGCCGTTGAAGCGTCCGCGCCGCAGTTCACCCAGTTCAGCGCCGACGTGGCGTTGGACCGCTTCCCTCTCGTCGCTGAAAACAAGGCGATGAGCACAGAGGAGGCGAAGCGTCTCGCACTCAAGCTCGAGGTTCTGCAGTCCGACCTCGCCGCGTGGAATTTCTATCGCGGGCTCGGCAAGACCGGAGCGTGGAAGTACGAAACGCTTCGGGCGGGCACCGTGGTCGCGGTGGATGCGACCGGTCGCCCCTGGTATAAGGGTGACTGTTCGAACCGGCTGTATGTGCCGGCGAAGTGTCCGGAGTGCATGCCGGCCGCGGCAGTTATCAAGCCGTTGCCCGTTCCACTGACTGTTGGTCCTTCGGGTTCAGCGCAGGGAGGTATCAGCTCCTCTACGTCCTCGTCGTGGTTCGACCTTGGGCAACTGTCAGACTTCTTCATCTGGTTGTTCTGGTTGCTGGTGTTGCTTGCGCTTCTCGCTCTGCTGCTTCTTGCCTCGGCGTGGCTGTTGATTCGCGCGTATCATCGCCTTTTCCCGCCGCCTGCGCCACCTACACCAGTGCCCGCTCATGCGCAAGCGCCTGCTCCCGGTCCGCCCGCGCGCACTCGTCCGGCTCATCCGCTGTTTGCGCCTGTGCCGCCAGCTCCCGATCCGCAGCCAGCACCGATCGCGCCCGTCCCTCCTGTTCCCACGGCGGTGCCACAAGCGCCGCCGCCGATTGCGCCAGCTCAAGCGCCAGTTGTGCCTCCAGTGCCGAATCCTGAGCAAGTTCCGGCACCTGCACCGGCGGTTCACGGCGATCATGCGGTCGCGGCTTGCATCGCGAATCTCGCGCTGCAGAGGGTCCGTGACATCACGGAGCTCGAGCTCAACAACGACGGCTCGGTTTCGTTCCGGGCTGTGACGCGCGAGTAGCGCGAAGTTCCTCGGTCGGGAGAGCAGGGAATCGTCAGACGACGATCCTGCTCTCCCGCCCATCTCTGGATTCATGAGAAATAATTTTCGTGAACCCAGACCGTGGGAAATCTATTCTCAAGTTCCTAGGAATATAGGAATAGATGAAGTGGTTTCGTAGTCGTTGTCGCTTGAGATCTCCAGGGAAGAATTTCTCTCCTTGCCCGTCCCGCACAGCGGGATTAGGGCAATCTTTTCCCTGGGGGTTTGAGGCGATAATAAAATGCGGTCCGATGTACATCGGATCGCGTTTTCTATCCCCTACTCTCTATTCTCTACGCTCTACACGAGCGACGCCGGACATACATCCTTCAGCGGACAAAGCGAGCACGTGCGGCCTCTCGCCATGCAGATTGCGCGACCATGGTCAATCAACGTATAGGTAAATCGGAACCAATCTTCTTTCGGAAAGAGTTTCATTAAGTCCTGCTCGATCTTGACCGGATCATCATGTGTCGAGAACCCCATGCGCTGGGAAAGCCTGCGTACATGGGTATCAACCGCAATTCCCTCAACAACGCCGTACGCATTTCCGAGCACGACATTTGCAGTTTTTCTTGCAACACCGCGGAGGCGCAGTATCTCAACCATGGTTTTGGGAACCTTTCCCGCAAATTCATCGCGGATTATTTTTGCAGACGTGATAATTGCAAGGGCTTTTGCGCGGTAGAATCCTGTCTGATGAATTTCATTCGCAAATGTTTTTAGGTCAGCTTTTGCAAAATCAGATACAGTCCGATATTTTTTGAAAAGAGTTCGTGTTACCTCATTTACTTTTTTGTCGGTGCACTGCGCGGACAGAATGACTGCGGCAAGAAGCTGCATTGGATTTCCGAATTTCAATGCAATTTTTGCATCCGGATATGCTTTGGCGAGGCGTGACAAAATTTTTCTCGCCCTCAGGCGTTTTTCGACGGCCGATTCGTTTCTGATCCACGGCTTCGCGATGTCGCGCGCAAACATCATCGGCATGCCCAGTAGTAGAATTTCAAACGTTTTAAAAATGGTGAACAAAGAGGGAATTTGCGCGCAGTGATCGGACATATGCTATTCGAAATTTCACTACTGGGCATGAGCTGATTGTAGCGGTGCGAGTGGAATTTGTGAACCCCGAATTTGTTCGCATGTGCTATACTTCACACATGGCTGATACCGCTCCGAAACTTCTCCTTGTTGAGGATGATCCGTTTATGGCATCCCTTATGACCGAAACCTTCACCAAGGAAGGGTTTCTTGTTGTGTTATCCGTAGACGGCGAAGATGCCGTGAAAGCCGCACAAGATCAGAATTTCGATATCGCCATTTTTGATATCCTTCTTCCCAAGAAAAATGGCATCGAAGCCATTCGGGAAATTCGGAAAACTCCGACTGGCGCAAAACTTCCGGTCATTATTCTTTCAAACATTGAAGACGCAAGTTATGTAACGGAGGCGCAACAACTCGGGGTGAAGGCGTACCTCATCAAAGCAAATGTGCAAATTCCCGAAGTCGTAATGAAGGCAAAACAGATTCTGGGGCGAAATTAAGCTGTGGATCTAAAATCACGGCGCGCCTTTGGCGCGCCGTGATTTATTTTGCTTTCAAATTTCAAACTATTTTCCGAAGTTCCTTTTCCGTGTCTCAAAAAATTCGAGCGCTTGATCGAGTTCGGCTTCGTTAAAATCCGGCCAGAGCGTTTCGGTAAAGTAGAGTTCGGCATATATCGATTGCCATGGCAAAAACCCCGAAAGCCTTTTTTCTCCGCCGGTTCGTATGATGAGATCAACGTCGGGGAGATCCGCAATATAGAGATTTTTTTGAATTATTGCTTCGTTAATCGCGGCAATCGCGATAGGGTCTCCCTTTGTTTCGGTTGCGATTCGGCGCATGGCCTGTGTCAATTCTTCGCGGCCTCCGTAGGACAGGCAGAAATTTCCGATGAGTTTTGTGTTCACTTTCGTATCTTCGACGGCCTCCCGGAAAATCTTCTGTAATTCCGGAGAAAAATCCGACATACGTCCCGAGATCAAGACTTTCACTCCTTGCTCTTTTAACCAGGCGAAGTGATCTCGGAATATATCTCCAATGAGGCGCATCAACATGGACACTTCCTCTTCGGCCCTTTTCCAGTTTTCGGTTGAGAACGTAAAAATCGAGACGACAGGAATGCCGCGCGCAATGACAACCGGAAGCAATTTTTTCAGCGTCTCGAAGCCGTGGCGATGACCTTCAAGTCTTGAGAGTCCTCGGTTGACTGCCCAACGCCGATTGCCGTCAATGATGATTCCAACGTGCTTGGGGATGTTCATGGAAAATATTTGCCTCGAAGGTATGTGTGCGAGTAGTCTCGCTTTCTATGATACTGTCTCCAATTCCCGACGGTTACAAGTTCTACTTTAGGCAACTTCATGCCGCTCGCCAAGTGTAATCGTGCACTCGTGCTCCCTTTGTCCTCGGAGATATTTCACTCGGAGCGTGTCACCGATTGAGCATTTATCAAGTACATCCTCGAGCGTGTGTGCTTCAGTGATATCAGTTCCATTGACAGTGAGGACAATATCGCGTTCATGAAGTCCTGCTTTCGAGGCACCCGATCCTTGCACCACGGCATGTCCCCCGGTTTCGGAGAGCACGAGCGCTCCGTGATCAACCGGAGCTCCCAATTTTTTCTGCATCTCTTTCGTGACGAGAATATAGCGCAGGCCGAGGAATGGCTTTTTGATGCGCCCGAATTTTTTCACGTCCTCTAAATCCTTTTTTGCCCTGTTGATGGGGATCGCAAATCCAATGTTTTGGGCGCCGAACACGACTGCGGAATTAATGCCGATGACTTCTCCCTTGAGGTTCATTAATGGCCCGCCGGAGTTGCCGGGGTTGATCGCGGCGTCAGTCTGAATAAGGCCGCGTAATCTCTCGGCATGTCCGTCCATGTCCGTCATCGCGGTAATAAAGCGCGAGAGTCCCGAGACAATGCCGGTTGAGACTGTATTCTTGAATTCACCGAGCGCATTTCCGACCGCAACCACGGTTTGCCCGAGCAGAATCTTGTTTGAGTTGCCAAGCTCAATCCAAGGCATCTCCATTTTTGAAGGTGGTTCAATTTTTAAGATGGCAACGTCATTAATAGGGTCGCGGGCAAGGACTATCGCCGGATATTTTTCCTCATCCGGTGTGACGATCGTGTATTCCGCATTTGGGTCAGCGACCACGTGCTTGTTGGTGAGAACAAAACCGGCAGGATCCACAATGAATCCCGATCCGCCGCCTACCCGAATTTTGCCATCATCGGTTTTAGGCAGGCGATCTACGATTTCTTCCTCGGTTTCTCCGGAAAGAGGCAGTTCGCCGTAGAAGGGAAAGCCTTTGGCTTCAAGCGCTGTAAGATCTTGTCCCACAATAATCGAGACGACGGCAGGAATGGATTTTTGGACAACCGCGATTACTTGTTCTTCGTAGGTCATTGCGTAGGGGGTAGAGATTAGGGGTTAGGGAATAGAGAGTGGAGAAACTATGACGAAATAGTAATTTTATGATACCATAATTCAACATTTCGCCCTCGTAGCCCCGACGCAAAGTCGGGGGCCCGACCTCTGAAGAGCGTCGGGATTCAACATTGGATACATACGCCCTCGTAGTTCAACGGATAGAACAGCGCAGTCCTAATGCGCGGATAGGGGTCCGACTCCTCTCGAGGGCATTGCACAGCATATCCCCTTATAAAGTTTTTCCCACCTCAAACGGTGGTATACTTGAGGGACCATGAACGAAGTTGGTAAAGTAACCCACTACTACGGGAAGATCGGCGTTGCGATCGTCGAGCTTTCTGGGTCTCTTAGAGTGGGCGACAAAATCAAAGTCGCGGGGAATCTCACCGAGTTCGAACAGACAGTGGACTCGATGGAGGTGGATCGCACGCCCGTTGAGGCCGCAAAGAAGGGGGATGCGGTCGGCATCAAAGTCCGAGAGAAGGTAAACGAGGGCGCGATTGTCTCTTTGCTTGAGGCCTAATTTTTTTCGGAGTACATACGCTCCTGTGCATAATTTTTTGGTATGTCCAAGAATGTCGCCTGCAGGGCGATTTTTTTGATGCAATCGGCTCGACACTTGTGTTTACTTTTTTCAATGTGTGCTATACTAGATGCAACCGTGTTTTACAAAATACGGGATTACGTTGGGTGAACGCTCCGCCTAAAGGCGAGACAGCCCTCTAGCTCCTTCATCTATAAGTTTTTTTCCGTCCTTTGGGGCGGCCCAAGCAGGGGTTCGCCCCTTTTTGTTTTTAGGAATATAGAATCTTAGTAGTACGATGGTCATATGTATGCGAGAAGGAGTCCATTTATTATTGCGTTTGTGGGCGTGGTCGGTTCGGGCAAAACATATCTTGCCAAAATTCTTGCGCGTCGGCTTCGCGCAAAACGAATTACAACGGATGACATTCGAGTTGCGCTGCGAGAACGCGGCGAGTCGTATGATTCCGCCCCAACCATCACACGACAGCGAGCGGAAACGTGTCTTCGCCGGGGGCAATCGGTTATTCTTGATTTTGATGCAATAAACCCCGATCGTGATCGTGAGTTTCGAGAACTTGCTCAGTTAGCGAATGCTCGATTATATCGTATTGAAGTTAGAACTTCGGAGCGCCTTATTATTGTGCGATTACGGAGAAAAACGTATACTCCAAGGGATTTATTCCGGAACGCCGAGCAGGCTATTCGCGTCTATTTTCAGCGTAATAAATTTCGTAAGAAATTTTCTCACATCCGCGCGAATTTTACAGTTCAAAATGATTTGCCGCTAGAACCCCAGATCAACAAAATCGTGAAACATATTCATACGGGCCTATAGTCCAGTGGTAGAACGCCTCCATGGCATGGAGGAGTCCCGGGTTCGATTCCCGGTAGGTCCAAGTAAAACAATCAGCCACGAACGTGGCTGATTGTTTGTTATTGACGACGTACTTTCCATCATGTACATTCACTCCAACCCCGCAGTCGAAAGGAGGTGAGGGAACGAATGACTTCGAAGGAGCTGTCGGAGTATTTGGGGAGCCATCTCCTCCGCGGTGTGCGCGATGACTACGGCAAATCCTCAGAAGACATTGCAGAGATGCTCGAGGTGCTCGAGGAACACTCTTTCTTGGGAGATCTCGGCAAGCTTCCGAGAGGCTCGGAAGAGGCGCTTCGGTTTCTCAAACGCATCACGGGCAAGCTCACACTAAGCCCAGTCAAGGTAGCTGTCGTTCGCGATGGGCTACAGTCGCTCAAGAAGTCGCCGCGATGGTATCGCGATCAGGCAGTTGAGGCTTAGGTCGTGCAATGGAGCGTCAAGCGACGCTCCTTTTTCTTGATTTCCCTAGAGCATGTATGCTTGATACAACATGTATACATTCAAGTTGAATTATTGCAATGATTGCGCTGCCCCTGCAGTTCACCATATTCGCACATGGATTGATGATGTGTTCGTGCGCCTGCCTTCCCCGCGCCTCTTTGGATTTGATCGCCTGCTCGCACGAGTATTTGAGAGACTGCTCATTTTACTCGGCCTTGCTTCATTCAAAAACGATTTCGATCACGCAAAAATTCCCCTTCGTTCTCGCCTTCTTATTGATGCAGGAGAACGCCGAGGAATGAAATTTGCCGTACTCAAAGGGCCATCGGGATACACCAATCAATTCCGAGTTAGATTCAACGGGAAAACCACGCGATTCGAAGGTCTTCCGACGGCAGGAGCACATGCGCGTTTCAACGAATATGTGAGTGATGATAAGGAACGTACAAAACGCATGCTCCGGCAGGGAGGGTTTCCCACGCCCGATGGCGCATCATTTTGGTTTTTCCAAAAAAGAAAAGCCATTGACTACGCAGTGCGTGAGCTTGGCTTTCCTTTGGTGGTGAAACCTCGATGCGGTTCTGTGGCGCGTCACGTGACCACGAATATTCAGAACCCCGAGGAACTGGAACGCGCGATTGCAAGTGCAATTCGTTATGCCCCGGAATTCATGATTGAGTGCTATATGGCCGAAGCGGCAGTATATCGCATCACGGTCGTTGATTTTAAGGTTCTTGCCTCTGTCCGTCAGGATCCGGCTCATGTGGTTGGGGATGGAACAGCAACCATCCGCGAACTTGTTTTGAAGAAAAATTCGGATCCCGCGCGCAATAGAAAAGGAACAGATCGCGTATTGTATCCCCTGTCTCTTGGTGATGACGCGATGTCGTTTCTGCAGGAGCAAGAACATACCATCACAAGTATCCCGAAAGTAGGAGAACGTATTTGGCTCGCGCGTGATCCATTTTTGCGACTCGGCGGGGATCTGGTTGAAGAAACATCGCGTGTTCATCCCGAGACAACCAATCTCATCCGGCGCGTTGCGGAATATTTTGATATGCGGCTTGTGGGCATTGATGTCTTAGTCGAAGATATTGCGCGGCCGTGGGATGAGCAGGAGTTCGCCGTTCTTGAATTAAATAGCGTCCCGAATATCGAACTTCACCACTTCCCCTCATCGGGTGATGCGCAGGATATTGCGGGCGCGTGCGCTGATCTTTTGTTAAAATATTACGTATGAACATTGTTTTTGAAATTTTTTCGCTTGCTTTGCTCGTGGGTGTTCTTTTTTCAACGTCCGTATTTATGCTTATCTTGCTTGATTCCTTGGTATACAGGCACGATCTTCCCACGAGTCGCCCGGCGCGTCTGGCTCTGATTGCCGTTATTCGACGATATAAACCTGGACGAATTCAGTTCTATGACCTTGGTTCAGCTCACGGCAGTCTTGTGCTCGCACTCAAAAAGGAATTGCCAGATGTAGTTGTTCATGCCGTTGAAAAAAATGTCGTCCGAATAACTGTGACGAGGATTCGTTCTTGGTTTCTTGGACGCGGCGTTGTCTCTCTGAGATCAAATATATTTGATGTTGATCTCCGCAATGCGGACGCAGTCTATACCTATCTTTGGTACGATCTTTTGCCGAAGCTTGAAGAAAAATTCAATCGCGAATTGAAATCAGGCGCTTTGGTGGTGGCAAACACCAGTACGTTGCCAACGTGGGTTCCCGTCGAGGTTATCTCGCCGCACCCCGAGAAGCCCGATTTTGAAAAACTGTTTGTTTATGTTAAGAAGTGAGAGTTGTAGCGTTTTTCTTCAGCCTGAGGCTGATCCGCCTCTGGCGGAAAGGCGTTGATAGGGGCCCGCCCCCACACTCATCCCCCTGTAGTTCAACTTGCCCTCCCACCTTTATATCTCCCCATAGTTCAACGGATAGAACGGCTCCCTTCTAAGGAGCAAATCGAGGTTCGATTCCTCGTGGGGAGAAATAAAGGTGGGAGGGTGAAGACAGTTCTTCAACCTGAGGCTGATCCGCCTTTGGCGGAAAGCCGCTGAAGGGTTCTCCGCCACAGGCGGACAGGGATTCCCTGCCTGCGCAGGCAGGCTTCCCGAGGGGATGAGTGTGGGGGTGAAATTCCTCCCGAGGGTATAATGGAAGAAAGGATAAGTCTGGGAAAAGAGAGGAGAATTTTTTATGAATAGGAATGTCCGAAAATTTGTCCTAGAAATTGGCATACCCATCGTCCTGCTTGCGATTCCATTTTTTCTGCCTCTCTATTACTTCACATTTGATATATCAACCTTACTTACTGTTGTATCTCTTATCTTCGCTATTCTTATAGGATTTTTTATAGCCACCGCAACAACGAATTATTTACGACTTCAGTCGCTTATTGCCGATGAAGACAGTTCATTAATAAGTATTTTTGATCTCAGTAAGATAGTTCAACTTTCTGAAGTTCCGAAGATGAAGGAGATTATTGATCGCTACGCAACTGCCGCACTTGATTTTGAACTTACAGAATACGTTGAGAAGACTCAAAAGGAATTCCGTGATCTTCTTTCAAGCATAGATACTCTTTCCCCCCAGGATGAAAAAGGGCTTGAACTTTTCGGGAATCTACACGATAAAAAAAGTCAGCTAGTGAGAATACGGCAAGAAATTACTTTCGTAGCGAGAAGAATTGTGACTCTGCGACATTGGATCATTCTCGTGCTGCTCGCCATATTATTGATCTCACTCCTCTTTTCCATACGCGACGGTCACTGGTTTCTTTCTTCGATAGTAGGAAGTCTTTCTGTGGCCACCTACCTTGTGTTAGTGCTTCTCCATGAAGTAGACAGCAATGTATTTTTAGAGGAAAAGCTTGCCTACGAAAACACTCAGCAGATTTTTCTTGCCCTCGGTACTATGAAATATATCCCACACCACGCGTTCCAAAATAAAAGAGTAAAGGAGCCAGAGGAAGATTACAGAGTCGGTGAATTCAAGGACTACCCCAATTCTTTAGAAAGAGAAATTAAGGTGATACGAAAAAGTTCCTAAAGGATTTGTAGCGAAAGAAGAGTTTTTAAATTGTCATCAGCGCGGCGGAGCCGCGTGGGGTCTGGAGTTTTTTCACCTTGCACTGGTTGAGTGAAATTCCTCCCGAGGACAAGTCGTGCAAAACTCCAATAACAATATTGTTCACTGCTCACTGTTCTCTGTTCACTGACTATGTCACCCGGCATTGATTACACAGGCATTTCGGTTTCGTTTTTCTGCCATGATGGTGAGGGAAATTTTGTATTAACCAAACGAAGCGAGCAATGTCGTGATGAACATAGCACTTGGGAGGTTGGGGGCGGGAAGCTTGAATATGGAGAGCATCCGAGCGATGCGGTGCTTCGGGAGGTAGAAGAAGAATATGGCGTCTCCGGTATTATTGAAAAAGAATTGCCGCCCGTATCGCTTCTGCGCGAACATCAGGGAATAAAAACCCACTGGATTACCTTTCCGTTTGTTATTCGGGTGCCGCGCGAGGGCGTGATTCGTGGCGATCCCATTGCCATGGCAGAAATTGCTTGGTTCCGGTTGGATGCACTGCCGAGTCCGCTTCATAGCGGCATGAAGGTAATTCTTGATCGTCATGGTCATCTCATCGCTGTCTGAACTAGAAGCCAAACAAAAAACTCAAAACCCCTCCGATGTCCATCGGAGGGGTTTTGTAACAGTTAGAGCGCAACGATTTCAACTTCCGCCTGCTTCTTTCCGAATTGTATGGCGCGCCACTTAGAGGGCATCCACACATCGATCCGATCCGAGAAGCGCTGGTGCATCCGGTCCTCAATGACGAGAACCTTATCACCGAAGAGCTCTGGGATCTTGACCTTCGTTCCGAGAGGGAACGCATTGGAGGCCACTACACCGTCGCGCGTTCGAGTTCCCGACGCCGTGATCCACGGCGTGCTGTCGGTTTCGTCCACCGAACTTGAGTAGGCCGTTATATGCATGAGGAATAGGGGTGCCTGCTCATTTGTGGTCGGGGATTTCGCCTGGAGAATCGAATTTGCATTGACGATAATGACTCCTAGAGGAAGTTTATATTCTATTTTTTCAAAGCCGGACTCGACAGGTCTTAAGGCCGGAGCCGTAAGAGCTGCCGCCAGCAAGAAAGGGGTGATAACCCCAGCCTTGAAGCCGGTACTCATGTAAATACCGCGATTTCACGCGGTACCTGTATATCCTAGCATATGTTGAGCTTGACGTCAAGTGCTAAACATTGTCTAATTTATTCGCGTTTTGAGGAAATCGGGGGGCTCTTGACGGCGAAAAATGCCTTTGCTATCCTTCCCATGAAGTCCAAAGACCGTAGGCGTGTGCCAGTTTGTGAGTTAATGAGTTGTTGAGTTCCGATCGGCGTCGTCCGAAAGACTCATTTGACTGATTAAACTCACCAACTCACCATAAGTCCTACCGAGGGCGGAAACACTTGTTTTCACTTTGTCTCTGGGCCCGAATGGCCATTTTTTTATGCTTACTCGAGATCAGAAGAGCACAATTGTCACCGAACTCCAGGATCGCTTTACGCGACAGCGAATTTCCCTTTTTACGGATATCCGGGGGGTTTCTGTGGTCAAGCTTTCGCAGTTCCGGAGAGAATTAAAGAAACTCGGGGCAGAATTCAAGGTCGCGAAGAAGACGCTTTTGAAGCGAGCACTCGACGGGGCTAAGATTGTCCTTCTGCCAAAGGAACTTGAGGGTGAAATCGGCGTGATTTTCGGGTATGAAGATCAGGTGGCACCGGCGAAGCTTGCGGTAAAGTTTGGGAAAACAAACGAAACGTTCAAGATATTAAAGGGAATTCTTGATGGGAAGATTATTGAAGGAAAAGCGGCAATCGCACTTGCGAAACTGCCATCGCGCGAACAATTACTTGCCACCGTTGCCGCCGTTCTTCAGGCGCCCATTCGAAATCTTGCCGTGGTTTTGCAGGCGAACATTCGAAGTATTGCAATCGTACTAAATCAAGTAGCAGTGAACAAGAAACAGTGAACAGGAGACGGTGAGCCGATGTTGCTCACTGATCACTGCTCATTGTTCATTTCATCTATGGAAAAAGAAAAAATGTTGGAGGCGATTGAGAAAATGTCGGTGCTTGAGCTCTCAGAACTCGTAAAGGCGATTGAGGAGAAATTCGGCGTAAGTGCTCAGGCCCCCATGATGATGGGTGCTCTTCCCGCGGCAGGAGGAGAGGAGGGTGCGGCCAAGGAAGAGAAGACTTCGTTCACTGTCGAGTTGAAAGAAGGTGGCGCGCAAAAGATCCAGGTGATTAAAGCGCTTCGCGAACTCACCCAGCTCGGACTTAAGGAGGCGAAGGATCTTGTAGATGCGGCACCGAAAGTAGTGAAGGAAGGAGTAGATAAGGCGACGGCCGATGAGATGAAAGCCAAATTAGAAGCCGCTGGCGCGTCTGTTGAAATTAAATAGTGAAGTCCCGATGTCGTCCGCGCGTGAGCGCGGTTACGACATCGGGGATCCTCGATTTTGTAACTCCGGTTTGGCTGGAGACAAAATCGGGAGAAACAAAAAAATCCGCGCGTGGCTCTGCCTCGGGCGGGTTTTCGTTAACGGAGACCGTGGGCGTGGTCTTCTCGATACCACGCCTGGAGAATCTCGTGGATGAGGAGCGGACCTCGATAGACAAGGCCGGTGTAAATCTGGACGGCTTTGGCACCGACTTCGCGCTTCTCGATTGCGTGTTCCCCCTTTAATATCCCGCCAACGCCGACAAGATCCACCTCATTGCGCCGGGTCGGCCTTGTAAACATCGCGAGGGTTCTGGTTGAGAGCTCGCGGAGCGGCTCACCCGATATGCCGCCATGGAGGATCTTCCCGTTCAGTCCCACCATACCGCAGTGCATCTTGATGTCATCGCGGATCGTGGTGTTTGTTCCCTCGATTCCGGCAAATCCGTACTTTGCGGCAAGACCAGTGATGCGATCAGCTTCCTCTCTCTTCATGTCGTCGGGCGATACCTTGAGGACAAAGCGCGGCGTGTGCCAACCGAATTTCTGCGCGAGGTCCTTCGCCTGAAGCGTAAACTCATCAAGGAATTCGTCGAGATGATCGAAGATCTGGCGCAGGCCAGGAGTGTTTGGCGAAGAGATGTTGATCTGGACCCAGTCCATATTGTTGCGGAGGACCGGGAGGAAGTAGCGGAGTGCTCGAAGGTAGTCCTTCAGGGCATCTTCATTTGGCGTGTACCAGTTTTTCCCAATCGAGATGCCGAGGGGGATCGAAAGCTTGAAGTGTTCGTGAAGGTAGCGCAGACGCCCTACTCCGACTTCGGCTCCGACCGAATTGAAACCGTAGGCGTTCACAATGGCCTTGGATTCCGGAAATCTCCAGACGCGCGGCGGATCATTGCCTCGCTGTGGACGCGGCGTGAATGTTCCGATCTCGATTGATCCGACACCCATCGCTTCGAGGGCGCGAATAGCTCCGATCTCGGCCTGCTTCACAAACCCCGCGGCAATGCCGACCGGATTTCGCCACGGGGTGCCGAAGACACTGATCGGCATCTCGAAGTAGGGGCTCCGGTAGAGGATCCGGAGAAGTTCGAGAGGGAAGTTTAGGCCGTGCATATGGCCGAGCCAGGCTATGGTTGCTTCATGAGCGGCTTCGGCGTCCTTCCGGAATAAATGGGGGCGGACTACGTGTTGCCAAAGAGCATCCCCGATTTTCAACCGAAGCGGGTCCCGAAGTGGGTCTCTATTCATTTGGAGGGCCTCCTTTTGGGGTTGGTGTATGCCTGTCGTAGCAAAGATACTTCACTTCTGCAAGAAGCAATATGTTTTCCACAGTGCAAATATTTTTGGCATCGGTAAGATGAGATTAAGAAGTCACCTCGAGTGGAAGGGAGGGATCGTTGGGGTACCGTCGAAATTTTCGACTACAGGAGGTAATCCGGATGCCGACCTACAGGAGGTTCTCCGTGAAGCAGTTGAGGTCGAAGTGGTCGAAGCGGTTTCCCCAGAAGAGTCATTCCTAGGGAGGTGATCCTGGCCGAAAGGCCAATCTCCGGGGGATGATCCTCCGGTAACAGTTCTCTAAGGCATCAAGGCGCCGCCGCCATTCATTGCTGAACAAAGTCAGCAGGGCGGCCGGCGCTCTTTTCTTGGATTCTGGAATTATTATAAAACAGCTCCGACGTCCGCCTCCGTCAGTTGACGGATGGCGGAGTCGGAGCTGTTTTTGCTGTTGCTCTAAATCTTGAGATACCGTCGAACTGCGAGGAGGCTTGATCCCACGCCGAGAACGATGCCGATCGTAAGGAGAATTACGAGAAATTGTACAAAATTTTCAGTGAAGTACGTTTGCAAATTGATATTCGGAAGAAAGAACAGTAATTTCGGGGAGGCAACCCAGATAATGGGAAAGTAGAGAAGTGACGTTGCGATTGCCGCAAACACGCCGTGGAGCACTCCTTCCACCATGAACGGTCCGCGAATGTACCAGTTTGTGGCACCGACGAGCTTCATAATGTTGATTTCTTCGCGCGCCGTGTAAATGGCAAGGCGCACGGTATTGAAAGCGACAAGGACCGCGACGAATCCGAGAATGAGCACGATCGCGATACCAAGACTCCTCACTCCTCGCACCACGCTCGAGAGGCGATCAATGATTTTTTGGTTTTCGAAATAATTTATTTTCTCAACGTTCGGATAATTTTTTTTCTGAAGAAAATCTGCGATTGATGCGAACTGCAAAGGATCTTCAGCTTTGATATTCAGCGTTGCAAGTAGTGGGTTTTCTTCACCGAGTTCCTCGAGGGATGCGAGGATCGTTGAGTCATCCTTGTGGCGCTCTTTGAAGTTCGAAAGGGCTTCTTGGGCCGATACATACGTTACTTCGCGTACCTCCGGGAGCGTTTGAATTTCGCTCTTCACTCCGGCAATAACTGTTTCCGTAGTCCCCTTTTTAAATGACATCGAAATATCAATTTTCCCCTCAAGATCGCGCAAAATCGTATTCGCGACGACAGAGGTGAGAAGCAACCCTCCGATGACAAAGAGAGTCAGCATCATGACAAGAATGGTCGCGGTTGATAACCAGCCGTTCCTTCTGAACGAGATCCAACCGTAGGTGATGATGCGTTTCAATGTAACGGTTTTAGCCATGATCTTTGCCGTTGTCGTTAATGATATATTTGCCTTTCTTTTCGTCGCGAATTACTTTCCCCTTTTCCATTGAGACAACGCGTCTTCCCAAATGATCCACAATTTGTTTGTCATGTGTGGCAAGAAGAACCGTGGTGCCGAGTTCATTAATTTTTTCGAGCAGGCGCACGATTTCCCACGTATTCACCGGGTCGAGATTCCCGGTGGGCTCATCAGCCATCAAGACATCCGGCTGATTGATGATGGCGCGCGCAATCGCAACGCGTTGTTTCTCCCCTCCGGATAATTCACTCGGAAAATGTTCGCGTTTATCCGCGAGGTCAACAAGTTCGAGCACCTCCGGCACATTTTCCCGAATTTCAGCGTCAGGGCGTCCTGCCGCCTCCATCGCAAATGCGACGTTTTCATAGGTTGTTTTTGAGGGTAGGAGCTTGTAATCCTGGAAGACCATGCCGATGCGTCGTCTCAACTCCGGCAACTGGCGCGGCTCCAAATTAGTGACTTCAAGGCCGTCGAAGTACACCCGGCCGTCCGATGGTTCCTCTTCGGCGATCAGTAATTTTAGAAGAGTTGATTTGCCAGCACCTGAGGGTCCAACAATTGAAACAAACTCTTTTGGCATCACTTCGAGCGATACCGCCTCGAGTGCGCTTGAGGTTGCTGAATAAATTTTTGAAACATTATCGAATTTGATCATGTAGTCCATTATGGGTTTGTATTCGTGCCAAGTTCAGCTTGAATAAATCCATCGAGGTCGCCTTCGAGCACGGCTTTAATGTTTCCTGTTTCGTATCCGGTGCGATGATCCTTCACCAGTTGATAGGGGTGCAAGACGTAGGAGCGGATCTGACTCCCCCATTCGATCGAAACTGTCTCTCCTTTCACCCGAGCGGCTTCAACTTCCTGCTCCTTTAGCTTGAGCTGATAGAGTTTTGCCCGGAGAAGTTCGAGCGCCACTTCGCGGTTTCGCTCCTGGCTTCGTTCGATCTGGACTGCGACCTGGAGTTTTGTCGGGGTATGCGTGATGCGAACTGCGGTTTCGCGCTTATTCACATTCTGGCCGCCCGGTCCGGAGGATCTGAAAAAATCAGTCTTTAAGTCGTCGGGTTTGATTTCAACCTCGTCGGGGGCAACAAACTCCGGCATAACTTCAACGAGCGCAAAGGAAGTATGGCGGCGACTTCCCGCATCAAACGGTGAGATTCGGACAAGTCGGTGGACACCGTTTTCTTTTCGCAGATATCCGTACGCATAAGGACCCGCAATTTCTATTGAGACATTTTTGATGCCCCACCCTGATGGTCCTTCGAGTTCGCCCCAGTGTTCATGCAGTGTTCGAATTTTGTATTTTTTTCCTTCGGCCCAGCGCTCATACATACGACGGAGCAAGGCGACCCAATCTTCGGCATCTTTACCGCCGGCTCCGGAAAAAATGGAGAGCACGGCATCCCCGCGATCATACTTTCCCGAGAAGAGCGTTTCAATTTCGATTTCTTGTGCGGTTTTTTCGAGCGTTGCTACATTTGCCGCAAGCTCTTCAATTCCTGTTTCCTCACTTTTGGAGAGAGTTGTAAGCTCTCGGAGAGTCTCAAAATCGCCTGTGAGCGTATCCCAGCGCGAAAGCCCCTTTTTGAGGACTGATAACTCTTCTCCCGCAGACCTGGCACGTTCCCGATCCTGCCAGAAGTTCGGATCCTGCATCTCGCCTTCGAGTGCGAGGATGTTCTTCTTCAGTGTAGGTATATCAAAGACGGTCCGCGAGGCCGCGGATTTTATTTTCGAGGAGCGAAATTCGTTCCTTCAACTCGTCCATGCGATGAGTATAGCATACACGATAGGAATGCTCAACGATTTTCCGGAATATAGGTAAGCATTCGCGAGTATAAATGCGGCTGGATCCATTTGAATATTTATGTATGGAGAGCATATGGATGCATTTTAAAAAAGATGTTCATGTGATACATTTCGAGCAAAGACAGAATCTTCGAGGAGGGACCCATGTACATACTGCCGCAACTTGAAAAAATCGCAGGCGTTCTTCATGCCTTCTCCACCAATGAGGAGGGTAACCAGGGGTTCGGATTCGGGGATTCCGACGCCGTCGTCATTGAGAATCGGAGGTTTCTCTTCGATCACGTGCGTTCTTACTTTGGCGCCCCCATGCCATTTGAGCGCGGGGTGAGCCTTGTTCCCATGCGGCCCGGTTTTGAAGAAACCATCGTTCTTGCTGACGAATCGTATGTAGGACGCGGTATGACGTCCCGCAACAGTGGTCCGTTTGCAGAAGCGATCATGACGGATGGCGACTACCCGCTCTATCTTGCAGTCGGGGATTGCTACCCCATTATCCTCGTTGATATGGGTGGGGGGCGGACGAAACTTGCACTCGTGCACGGCGGACGCGAGTCAACCGTGCGCGGTATTGCGGCAAAGACCGTTCAAGCGATGCGGAGCATCTATGGCACCGATCCCACGGATCTCATCGTGGCATTCGGCCCGGGCATTCGGCAGGATTCCTACAAGCTCAAGTATTTCGCGGCATCAGCCGATGATCCGCGCTGGGAAGCTCGCAGTTTCATTCGCGCATCAAACGGCGGAGTTCTCGTCGATCTTCTCGGTTACAATATTATGTTGCTTACCGAGGAGGCGAGTGTGCCCCGTGAGAATATCTTTGTTGCACCGCACGATACGTATCGCGCGATGACACCAAAAGGAACGCCGATGTTTTCTTCGCACAGACACGCGAAGGATACCGGGGAACCAGAGAGCCGATTCGGAGTTCTTGTGAGACTTGTCCAGTAGCAGTGCTACTGGATTTTTGTTGAGCGGAATTGTGGGCGACGCTAGGATTTATTTCTCAGATCTACACGTTCTCGTATTTATATTCTGCAGGTGGCGATAAGTGGCCGATGATCAGAAAAGTACGGTCCTAGTTTGAAATCTTGGATTTCTAAATTACGGTATAAGAGCCAGTCAAGTTTTAGGTTGAAAAGTTCCCATGGCGTGTTGTAGATCCTCCAGGTCGCAGAAAGCGATGTATCAGCTTCTTTGAATCCGGCCGCAGCAGCTTTCGAGAGAAACAAATACCGCTCGTCTTCGCCTATATATTTTCCTTGTACGATCATCGAGGTATCAGGTTCTTCGTGAAACCATTCAACAACCCGCCTGCGCCACCCCGACGCGGGTATTGTAGTATTCATATCGCCGCAAATGATTGCCCGGCTCGGAGCGTTTTTTGCGTGTTGGAGAACGATCTCGAGCTGATGTAAACGTTCCGCAATTCCCGCGCGGTGTATCTTGAAGTGGCAATTATAGATGCGGATTGTATGATCAGCGATTTGAATATCAGTCCATAGAACTCTCTCATACGGGTGCGGATTGTACGGAAATACAATTTCTCCAGATTTAACAATAGGAATTTTGCTCAAGATTATACTGTTGTTGAAACTATGTGCATTGTCCTCGTCCGGGATGACCGAATGAGGCAGCCGCAACCGCTCCATGATCGGAAGTTTTCCCTTAGCATTCGGTATTTCTTGGAGGCAATAAAAATCAGACTCGATGGTGCCGAGAAAATTGACGGCCTTCTTAAAATCAAGGTTCCACCGGCTTGTGCCTTGAGCGTTCCAGCTCGTAACTGTGAATTGAGACGTATTGAGTACGTTCACAAGATTGAGTGTAACAGGTTTGGTTTCCGTTTGTTTCTCATTAAAAATATTCGCCATTAAGGCGATCATTTTTGTCGAAGCCGGAGGGGAGGATTGAACTCCCGGCCTACTGTGTATCCCGATGTTCTAAAATTTTGTGAAGCCAGCGGTCGGAATCGAACCGACGACCTTCACTTTACGAAAGTGCTGCTCTACCGACTGAGCTACGCTGGCAAAATTTCATAGAACATCGAGGACTCTCGATATTGCCGCCACATCTTTGATGTGGGCAATATCGGAGCGAAACAGGTTGCCCTGCCGGCAGGCAGGTCTACCACTGAGCTACTCCGGCGTCCAAAAACTATATCACGATACCGCGCTACTGCGAAAGAACTAAGCTATTCGGGTTTGAGTGCCGCTTTGGTATACACATTATTCGGATTCCAAAGAAGCCAGCCCGAAGCCCCGGCTTTCTCGGCCCCGTCAATTTGGGCGCGGACTTTTGCGGCATCGTAATAGATTCCGCGGCTCGAATCAACGCCAAGATCAAAATCTTGGAGCCATGGGCGAAGGCGCGCATGCGCGAGATTCGGTGCTGAGGCAGGAGTTGACGTGGCTGTATGGAATGTTGATGTGGCGCGTCCAGAGAGTGTGTCCTCCGCAAGGAGGAGCGATCGGTACACGATATCAAACGGCTGATTTACCGCAATTGATGCCGCATTTGTGGATCGGTATGGATAAAAGAGTGCGGCAAGGTTTCTCGAAGGATCTTTCGGAACCTCAAAGCCGGAATAGTAATGCGAGGGGTATACCATAAGTGAAATGTAATCAAAGTTTTTGCCAATATCTTCAAGGCGTTGTCCTATTCCAAGATCGGCTTGCTGGATCGCCACGTAGCCAAAGAGATCCGCCGAGAGAATTAATTCCGGCCGATATCTCTTGAGATTTTGGTTGGCGTAGGAAAAAAATTCACGAAGCACTTCATACTTGGCTCGTTTTCCATCGTAGACAGGGTAGAGAGCATTTTTAATATCGCCGTCTGAGGGAAACCGAACATAATCGAATTGAATTTCATCAAATCCGGCATCACTCGCCTGTTTCGAAAGTCCAACCTGATATTCCCATACATTCGGGTCCGCGGGATCAAGCCACGAACCGCCGCGATAGTCGCGCCAAATTTTCCCATCCTTTTTTGAAAGGTACCATTCAGGATGTATTTTTTCCTGTGAACTGTCTTTGAATACCGCAATGCGCGCAATGACCCATACGTTTTTTTCGTGAAGCAATCGGATAAACTCATGAAGTTGATCCGTGAGAACAAATCCGCCCTCTGTTTCTTTTACGTCAATCACGACACCATTCAATTCCGTTTCATCGAGCAATGACACGATGTCGCCTCGGAGCTTCGTCGCCGCTCTTCCATTATCACTTGCGACAATGGAAGTCATGTACACACCTTTTACATTTGAGGAGCGTTCGTTCGCCTCGCGGATACGTTCTGCCATGCTCTTGCCGTTTTGTTTTGCTGTTTCGGCTCGGATTGGATCGTTCGTAATGAGCTTACCCGGCCATAGATAATCTGCCGCAAGGAATACACTTGCGGCACCGACAATCGCAATACTAACGGCAAACGGCGTCACTCCGTTGCGAAAAAATATCATATCACTTCTCTTTTTACGGATTCTCTACAACAGGGCGAACCACAATCATGCCCTTTCGGCCGGTTGTCATTGTGGTATCACTGCCGGTCCAGTCGTGGACTGCATTCCATAGTGTGTCGTATGAGTAGCGGTAGTTCTCTCCCCTTCTTGTGCCTGGCTCTTGGACTATGAATTCGCGGCTTACATCGTCGTAACCGACGGCAACTACCATATGATATGGCGGAGGTGATATGAAGTAAGGATTCTTGAGGAGGGACCCTGCGGCTGGGAGGAGCACTACATTACCCGATGCAAGCTCTCGTCGAATATCATCGATACCGATGTCGTAGGAAAGTTTAATGTTGTCGTAGTGGTAGAAACGGGTAAATAGTTTTGCGGTTTCGCGAAGGGTTGTGTCGTTGTGGTATCCGAATGTTGCGTTTTCGAAGGCGATGATTTTGAGAATTTCGACGCTCGCTGTTTTTGCACTTACCGGATCTGCATGAGTCGCCCACTGCATGGCCATGAAGACCGATGCCTCTTCGCACGCTTCATCCCAAGGCGTTGTCCATACTCCCAAGGGTGCTTGCGTGGTGAATGGCGCTTTCAGAAATACGTGACTTGGCAGATTGAGCGGCAATTCATTTTCCGGAGTAGTGTTCACCGGAAGAGGTTCGAGAGATTGGTGTGGTTGCTTGGTTCCTTCGGTGAGATTGGCCGAGAGGGTTTGGGGAGATTGTTGATATTCTGGTCTCTCCATTGGGATTGAAAGTGAAATGCCATTCATTGCATGAACAAACACGGTCGTTGATGCGGCAACACCAAGGACAAAGAGAGCGAGTATGGTGTGCTCAACTCCGGCAGTGTGCGTAGGATGACTTGGATGCCGATTATTCATATATTCGAAATTGTGAGGCATTGAATTCTATTTGTCCACGAGTGTGTGTTACGAGCGTTCGATTTCTTGCCTCTGTTCGATATATTTGTTACGGTTCCCATCGACGGATCCCGTGAGAATTTTGGGTGCACGGAGCCCTACAAGGCGACGGGAAAGGTTACACATCAAGGTAAATGAGTAGATTTTAATTCTCACGGGATGGACACTCTCGAGAAACTTTTCGGATCAGCGTCGAGATTGAAACTCTTGAAGCTGTTTTTGATGAATCCCGAATCGCAGTTTTCGTTTGAAGCGGCTTGCCGTCAGAGTGGGGTTCGTGCTGGTCAGTTTAGAGCTGAAGTTACGCGCCTCATGCAGATGCGCCTCGTGAGAACGGCATATGTCCGCCTCCCCCAGCTACAAAAGCAAAAGTCATCAAAGAGTATCCGACTTGTCCGCACGAAAGTATTTTTTGTAAATCAAGATTTTCCGCTGTACTCCGAACTCCGGACGCTCATGCTGAAATCGGCCCCGCATGCGAAAGGCCAGCTCGCGGAAAAAATTAAACGTCTCGGGAATATAAAGTTAGCACTCCTCTCCGGTATTTTTATCGACAACCCAAATGCGCGTGTGGATCTGCTGCTCGTCGGTGATGGATTTCGTCGAACCAGAATGAACGCGTTCATCCGCTGGCTTGAGGTGGAATTCGGGAAGCAATTGAATTATGTGGCCATGTCTTCGCAGGAATTCCGGTATCGTATGGATATGTATGATCGCTTTTTGCGTGACATTCTCGAATCCCCGCACGAGGCAGTCATTAACAAGCTCGGAGTCGGCGTAAAAATTCCGTAAACAGAGAGATTTTTAAACATCGCTCGCTCTTTAGCGAGCGATGTTTTGTTTTCTCTTGAAATATACAATTTCTGTGATAGGCTCAACATCATCCAGTTACAAATTTCACGCACCCCTAGTTCAGTGGTAGAACGCTGCATTCATTCACCCGCCTAAATTTGGGCGCATAGCTCAGCTGGTTAGAGCGTTGCATTCACATTGCAAAGGTCCCTGGTTCGAGTCCAGGTGCGCCCATTAGTCCAAACTTAGGCGGGCAAGTTGCGAAAGGCCGCGGTTCCCTGCTCGCCGGTCAGGCGGGGATCCCAGCACCGTTCAAAGTTTGTGAAACATTTTGTGAAACATGTTTCACAAAGGCCGCAATACTAAAATATGTCTGAAAATGCTAGTATTGGCCAAGTTGGCGAAAAAGTCGCAGAAGATTGGCTAGCCAATCGAGGCTACGAGATTTTGGGGCGAAATTACCGCAAAAAATTTGGAGAGATCGACATTATCGCAAAGAAGCAAGGGATCCTCCATTTTGTTGAGGTGAAGGCAAGTCGATTTGTCGCTGACTCGGCATTCCTTCCCGAGATTAGGGTCAATTGGAAAAAGGCCAGGAAGTTGAGGAATATCTGCAAAATCTATATTCAGGAGCTAGCTGTTCCTGACGAAATTCCCTGGCAAATAGATGTTGCGGCCGTGCTCCTAGGAGAGGATAACCAAGTAAAGTCATTCGAATTCTTTGAAAACGCGGTTTTTGAGAAGAATTATTAACAATTTGATCAAATGTTTGTCGTGAAATGTTTCACAAGATGTTTCACAGGCTTGTGAAACATGTGAAACGTTTCACATGTTTCACGCAAAAGTTTGTCGTGAAACTTCTGCTCTTGTGAAACATCGGGAGAACGGGGTGTAGCTCCGACGCTCCATTTAAACTAAACTTTAAGGAAGTCGGAGTTCCGACTAAACGTCGGGATATACCGGCAGCCCCGAACGAGTCCAGCCTGGCTGGATCGTACGGGGTAAATACGCCTGCTTCTTGCCCGCCCACCTTATCGCCGGGGTGTAGTATACCGGCAGTACACGTGCTTTGGGAGCACGGAGACCGAGTTCAATTCTCGGCACCCCGAATTTGAAAGGTGGGCGGGTGAAGGAGCACGGAGACCGAGTTCAATTTCCTATCTGCACAGGCAGGTCGGCACCAAGAATTGCAAAAAGAGCCAATGTGGCTCTTTTTGAATTTTTGCTCAAATTTGATCAATTGTTTGTCGTGAAACAAATACTCAAATTTTGTGAAACATCTTGTGAAACGTTTAGCAACAAACATCTGCTCTTGTGAAACATGTGTGAAACATTCCACGTGAAACATGTCCGATAGAATGTCCTATATGTCCGATAGAAAATGCTAGATTTTACTGCTATTGACTTTTCTTGAAAATAGCTTAGAATACTAGACACGCGAATTCCATGTGGCAGTCGCCACATAGTGCAATTACTCGCAGTAAGAGCATGGGGGAAAACGTGCTAACTGCTAAGACTATAGCGCGAGTAGTCGAGTTTGTCCTTCGAGTTCACGACAAACAGGCAACCAGGCCTCACAAACGCATCAGGTTCATTGACGGGAAGACGCCCTACGGCATTCACCCTCTCTGGTGCGCCTTCAGCATTCTTGCCGAGGAAAGACTCACGGAGGAAGTCCGGGTCTTGGGTTTCTGGGTGCTTTCAGGACATGACGTGCTTGAGGACACAACAGCAAAGCCGCTCAAGAACTGTCCCAGGCATGCGAAGCGCTTGATCAAGGAGATGACCTTCAGCGGCATCAGGGAAGAAATGAGAGATGTGTGGGAACGTAGCACGCTCACGCGCCTCTTTAAACTCTTCGACAAGACCTCAAACCTCATGGACGGGAGTTGGATGCCGCCAGATCGGCATGCCAAGTACGTCGAGTACACGCTCCGGCTTGCCGAAGATGTCGAGAGGAACTTCGGATCTCTCAACATCGTCGCGATCGCGCGCGCTGTATCTTCAATGCCCTATGAGTTCCGCGAATCGCCGTGGAACATCAAGAAAAAGGAGCGGGCGGCGAAGAAAGCAGGAAACACCACCGAGTAACACCTCGGTGTTTTTATATCAAAAACGCGCTTAAAGACTTATTTTTATGGCCTGCGGTAGGGCTTGACTTTATTCAAAAGAAATGCTAATATATAGTGTGTGTTCTTTGACGTTTTGTCTTCCCTGAGGTAACGTTTTTCAACCAGGACTGTACCTCTGGGAAGACAAACCAAGTAGTATCCATTCACCCGCAGTAATGAAAGGAGGCCAGAAATGGCCGACCAGACGATGACGTGCAATGTGCGGTTTTGTCAGGCGGTTTCCGGGACGGGCATGGTGCTCGACCAGGACGGTAACGACATCTTCTTCCACGCAAGGCAGCTGCCGATCGGCAGCAAGCTATTTCAGGCGATTGTGCCAGGAAAGAAGATCTCCTTCGTGCCGGTGAGATCGCAGGGCGGCCGCGGTGGCTGGAAGGTGAAGGATGGTTCTCTCAAGCTCGTCGAGGGGACCGGCATGATCCACGACCTCACGGCGCCCGAGCTCAAGCTCGATGAGAAGGACGGTTTCGTGGATCTCAGGATCGACGCCCTCGGCCGCATGGTCGCGACCGACGGTAGGGCGATCAGGCCGGGTGCGTATGCGGACGGGTATGTGCGAGCGTACTTCGGCGGATACGGCGAGAAGGACGCCCTCGAGGGTTTCGATCTCACCCTGCCCGAGCCGACGGGGGATCTGGTGGTTGTCCTCGCAGACGGCCAGAAGAATCCGCGGAAGGTACAGAAGGAGGATTATGATGGGATCGGCCTCGGATCGTACATCTGCGTCGCCCACGCCGATGGCCGTGTGCAGATCTACGTGATCGGCATCAGGCAGCAGCCCATCGCGGGGCACCACGCCGTCAGTCGCGACGGGAAGGAGATGAACTACAGGTGGGTGGTGATCCACAACCGGTTCGAGTGCAAGCTCGATCCGGCGCGGGTCTCCACCGAGGCCGACATCGCCGCGCAGATTCCGTCGTCCGGGATGCGCCGCGACAACGACGGCTTCGCCAAGATGATCGCAGCGGCGTTCAGGCGCATGCGCGAGGCAAAGACCGACTAGCCGCGCCACGTGGCGCGCAACGAGAGGAGGTATGAAGGGTTCGTGGGAAGAGGGAAGCACTCCTCTTTCCTGCGAACCCTGATTTTGTTTCTGGCTACTCTTTGACGTGATACAATTTCTACAGAGATGATAGAAAATCAAGAAAAAATTCGTGTCTTCTATTCCTTTCACGTCCCCGATGAACTCGGGGTGCGTTTGCTTTCTGACCTCGGAGATCAGAGTGGGTTCGGCCGATATCCGATTGAAAATTTACATATGACCCTCAAGTTTATGGGCGAGGTTACGCCCGAAGACCTTGAAAAACTCGTTGCACTTGGCGAAGAGCTGGTTGGACACCTGGGACCAATTTCTCTCAAGGGGAAACGATTTATTGTAGCGGATGATCGCCTGCGTCTCGAACTTTCCTCTCATCGCGATTTAACTAATCTTTATCGAATTTGCACTAATCAGCTCAAGGCGTATTCAATTGGGAAAATTGATCCTCGGCCCTTTGTTCCCCATGTGACACTCGGCCGTCCGACTCATGAGTTTCAACTCGGACGAATCTCAGTTAATCCAGAGCAGTATCAATTTACACTTAATTCACTCGGTCTCTACAGAAGTGAACCTAGCGAGAATGGTATGGGTCGCTATACCCTCATTCAAGCGTTTCCGCTCCGAGGGCAAGAGATACACATGGCGTCACAGATTAAAAAAATTATTCTACCCACGCGACCACAACCCGATACCATTGTCGCTATCTTTCTTCTGAAACACTTTGGGGAGGATTTTTTTCCTGGAATTTCTGAAGCAGAAGTTGAGTCGTGGCAAATCGTGCCAGAGAAAAAAAGTGTGGACGAGCTCGAACAGGAAGGCAACCTCCTTCTTGATATTGGCCATGGGAAATTTGACCACCATGGGCGAGCTGAAAAAATTACAGCTTCTGATCTCGTTGCTGAAGAACTTGGGATAAAGAGCGATACTGCGATTACGAAGTTGCTTGAATATGCAAGGCGTGACGATTTCTATGGCAAAGGTACGCTTTCAAACGATCCGCTTGATCGCGCATTCGGGCTTTCGGGTCTTGTTGCCGCACTCAACAAAACGTATGTAGGCGATCCGGGAAAGGTGGTTGAGTTGGTTCTTCCGCTTATTGATGTGCACTATAGAGAGGAAGTTCGGCGAACAAAAGAGCTCCCAGAAGAATTCAAGACAAAACAAAACGCAGGAGAAGTTGATGAGTTCCAGGTGGATCAAAGGGATAAAAAACTTAAAGTGGCCGTACTCGTATCTGAAAACGCAAGTTTGCCTGGGTATCTTCGTTCTCAACAAGGCGGACGCTTTGACGTTGTTGCGCAGTGGTTGCCATCCGGCCACGTTAATATTCTCACTCGACCCGCAAAGCGAGTTGACCTCCGCTCACTCGCAGTATTGCTTCGCATGGAAGAGGCAAATCGAGCGGGAATTGAACTCAATATGAGCCCAAAGGATCTTTCAAATTCAGGACGAATGGCCGAGATTCCCGAGTGGTATTACGATCCTGCCACCAATTCCATTCAAAATGGCGGTATTAATCCAACGGAAATAAAGGCCACACTGATTTCGAAATCCGATTTCCGTAAAATTCTCGAGCTTGGGCTTGCGGAAAAAATTTGGAAGCCCGACATCAATCAGTCTCGAACCTAATACTTGATCTCACGGCAAAATTTTGATAGAGTGAAAACCTTGTCATGAATCCACACGCCATCGCACTCGCAGACCCAGCTCGGCTAGGCAGATAAATTATGAAAAATTTTTCCAAAACATTCGTATACGCGCTCATTATCTTTGTTCTGATTTCGGGGACGTACGCGCTCCTCCAAGGCCAGTTTAAGGAGAAACCCGAGGTTACCCTCTCCGAGCTTGTGTTGAATATTAATGAGGGCAAGGTAGACCGCATCACGGTCGAAGAGGATACTCTTGCGATCAAGATGAAGGATGGGAGTGAGGCCGCATCTCGGAAAGAGGCCGAAGCCGGTCTTTCGGAAACGCTCAAGAATTACGGCGTTGATCCCGCGAAACTCGCGGGTGTTCAATTCGAAATTAAACCTGTTTCCGGCGCTGGGTATTGGTTTGGTGTGGTACTGCCGTTTTTAGCACCGCTCATTTTGATTGGATTCTTTATTTGGTGGACCGCGCGTCAAGTCCAACGCGGGGCGGGGCAAGCTTTCTCTTTTGGACAGTCGAGGGCGCGATTGGTCACGCCGGAGAATGCGAGAGAGAAAATTCTCTTTCGCGATGTTGCGGGTGCGAAGGAAGCGAAAGAAGAGCTTCGCGAGATCGTTGACTTTCTGAAGAGCCCGAAGAAATTTTTTGAGATTGGTGCAAGAATTCCACGCGGTGTCCTCTTGATGGGTGCGCCCGGTACCGGAAAAACGATGTTGGCTCGGGCTGTCGCAGGCGAGGCGAACGTGCCGTTCTTCCATATTTCCGGATCGGAGTTCGTGGAGATGTTTGTGGGTGTGGGAGCGTCGCGAGTGCGGGATTTATTCAAGGTTGCGAAGAAGTCAGCTCCCGCCATTATCTTCATTGACGAAATTGATGCGGTCGGACGCCACCGGGGTGCGGGCCTCGGCGGGGGGCATGACGAAAGAGAGCAAACGCTGAATCAAATCCTCGTTGAGATGGATGGTTTTGAGACGAACGAATCGGTTATTATCATTGCGGCAACAAATCGTCCTGATGTGCTTGATCCAGCCCTCCTCCGGCCCGGCCGGTTTGACCGAAGAGTTGTGCTTGATCTTCCTGATATTAATGATCGCGAAGAAATTTTGAAGATTCATTCGAAAAATAAGATCTGGGAGAAGGATGTGAACTTTCGCGTAATCGCGGAGCGAACGCCAGGGTTCTCGGGCGCTGATCTTTCGAACCTGGTGAATGAGGCCGCAATTCTCGCGGCTCGCAATGCCCGAAAATCTATTGGCCAGCCAGATCTTGTTTCCTCAATCGAGAAGGTGATGCTTGGCCCTGAACGGAAATCGCATATTTTGTCGCCAAAGGAAAAAGAAATTGTTGCCTACCACGAAGCAGGGCACGCGCTCGTTGCCGCATCTCTCAAGCATACCGACCCCGTGCACAAAATTTCGATCGTGGCGAGAGGGAGAGCGGGAGGGCATACATGGAAGATTCCTTCCGAGGATCGGCACCTTTTCTCAAAATCATATTTTCTTGATGAGATCGCGGTTGCGATGGGTGGATATGTTGCAGAGAAAACAATTTATCATGAAATTACCACGGGCCCGCATAACGACCTTGAGCGAGCATCCGATCTTGCGCGCGACCTTGTCACGCGCTACGGTATGTCCGATAAGATTGGGCCAACCGTGTTTGGGGAGCGCGAAGAAATGGTATTTCTCGGCAAAGATATAGGATCCCAGAAAGTGTATTCGGAGGAGATAGCGCGCCTCATTGATCGGGAAGTTCGGGCTATTATCAACAATGGTTTGAAACGGGCAAAGGACATTATCTTGAAGCGCAGAGCGAAGCTCGAGGCCATTGCAAAGTACCTTATGGAAAAGGAAACCATGGAGCGCGAAGAGTTTGAGACGCTCATGGCGGCGGCGTAGGCGAGTCATTAGACATTAAGTTACTATGTCATTGGATCGAGTTGCCGGCGCGCCTGAAGGCGCGCCGGAGTCGTTCTCGAAACTCAAAATAATTAGTGATAGGGTAGTAATACGGCCCGTAGCTCAACGGTAGAGCAGGCGACTTATATTCGCTTGGTTGGGGGTTCGAATCCCTCCGGGCCGATAGCACGAGCCAATGATATGAAATATACCTCGGCGGTTCCTGGTTCGCCTGCCCGTCCGTAGTCTTGAGTAGGGCGAAAGACGGAGGCGGGAATCCAAGCACACCCATCTCATGGTCACGAGAAAAGACTTCCTATGAATATTGCGAAATCAGATTACCTTGCGATCAGCCGTGCTTCTGATCTGCCTACTGTCGCGAGCCGATTACTCTATCGCACATTCGAAATACTTCCGGGTACACTCGCCTGGTTCACGATCCTCGGTATTTTTGCCGCAAGCCGATACGCTCCGGTCTTTGCGACTTTTTTTGTTATTGCATTTGATATTTATTGGCTTCTCAAAACAGTATTTCTTTCACTACATCTTCGAGCCGGATACGCCGAGATGCAGAGGCGGCTCAAGGTGAATTGGATGGAGAAACTGGATCAACTGAAAACCGAGAACTATAACCGAAAACTTGAAACTAAAAACTGGAGAGACATCCACCACCTCATCATTCTGCCATTTTACAATGAGCCGTATGAGGTACTTCGCGAAAGTATCGAGGCAATTTTGGGCAACACGTATCCAAAAGATCGGATGATAGTGGTGCTTGCAAGCGAAGCGAGAGCAGGGGAGATCGCGACAGTTACTGCCGAGCGAATTGAGCACGAATACGGAGGGCATTTTTTGAAGTTTCTTGTGACTCGGCACCCGAGCGACGTTCCCGGGGAACTCGCGGGAAAAGGGTCGAACGAAACGTACGCGGCCCGCATTGCCGTAAAAGAACTCATTCGACCGCTTGGCTTACGGAACGAACAGGTGATGGTCTCGTCGCTCGATATTGATACCGTAACTCCCCCTCAGTACTTTGCGATTCTGACCCATGCGTATCTTACTTGCGAGCGACCCCTTCGGTCATCCTTTATGCCGATTCCGGTCTATAACAACAATATTTGGAAGGTGCCGGCGTTCTCTCGGGTGGTTGCGGTTTCGGGAACATTTTGGCAAACCATGCAGCAAGCGCGACCCGAGCGACTTGCCACATTTTCTTCGCATTCGATTCCGTTGTCGCCACTCATCGAGATGGATTACTGGAATGTCGCAAATGTTTCCGAAGATTCGCGCATTTTTTGGAAGGCAATTCTCGCGTTTGACGGCGATTATCGCGTGGTGCCGCTCTACTACCCCGTATACATGGATGCGAGCGAAGGCCTGACCATCACGCAAACTGCGAAAAATATCTATAAACAACAGCGGAGGTGGGGCTGGGGCGTTGAAAATGTTCCCTATTTTCTCTTTGGATTTTTCAATAATAAAAAAATTCCGCTTCGACGAAGGGTTTATTATTCATTCATTCAACTTGAAGGGTTTTGGTCTTGGGGCACGAATGCATTTATTATTTTTCTCCTCGGCTGGCTGCCTATCCTTATAGGATCGGATGTGTTCAACACGACTGTGCTTGCATATAATCTTCCGCGCCTCACGCGCGGCATCATGACACTGACGATGATTGGTCTTGTGACCTCGGCGTATATCTCCATGCGCCTTCTCCCGCCGCGGCCAAAGGATAAACCCATGCGTATTTACGTGTGGATGGTACTGCAGTGGATTCTCCTGCCAATTACCATTACGGTGTTCGGAGCTCTCCCCGGGCTTGAAGCCCAAACTCGCCTCATGCTCGGGCGATATATGGGTTTTTGGGTTACGCCGAAATATAGGAGTAATTCAAAAACGGGCGAGACCAATGTAAAAGTTTTCACATAGGGATCGCCCCGCTGAAGGACGGCGGAGTTAGGGCGCGCCGAATACCGAGTGGAGCAAGTCACGACTGGTAAATCGCTGATTATTTAAGAGGCTCGCTAATAGTGGAGGATTTTATCTTAACAATTTATACGCGATCGCTATTGTTTTGTTAAGATAAATTTTGATTAGTTTTTGTGGCAAAAAATAAGTTGCGCAAGGTGATTCCTTGAAAACAATCGAAATGCGTGGCACAGATAGAGTGGTTCTTTGTTGGCAGCGTGGGGCCATAGATCCACGCAAAACCTTCTCCGCGCACTAGCCAGGTAGCCAATCCTGGCACTCGCAAAGGAGGAGTATGATGAAAGGGATCGCGGCCTATCAAGCTCTCTTGGCAAAGCAGCATTACTTGCTCTACCTGCGGGGTAAGGCATGGTCAGCCCATTTCGACGGCCTTCTCGACAAGGGTCGTTTCACTCGCGAAACTGGACACGGTGATTCAACGTGCTATTTTCCCGGACCACTTCTCGACATCGGTTGGGGAGGCAAGTTTTTGCCGAGGCCCGACATGTCAAATCAGGGAGCCTGGGAAGGACTTCTCGTCGCACTCGGTTTCAACGAAGTGAACGCTCATGGATACAATGTGGCAGTCAAGCATTGCGGCGCGATAGAAGGTCTGGAGAAAACGAAACTCTACGTGGTGAGATACCGCGTCATGCTCACCCCTCATTCCGAATTAGGTTCCGAAGCGCTTCCGAGAGTATATCAAGAGTTGAAGGCCTTAGGGGTTGATTCCCAAGGTCCACACTATGAGGATTTCTACGGCTACGGAGAGCTGTTGCTATTGAAAAAGACATATCGTCGCGGTGAGGTCGCGAAAATCAGACGACAGATTCGCGATTACTACCAGAAAAATCCGATCGCGGCAATCGAGCATGCATATGTTCTCGGCCTCGAAAAAGAGGGGGCATAACTCCCAGCGCTCCCATAGGCGCTGGTTTTTTTATCCCGCACCACTTTTATGGAAAGTGGTGCGGGATTTATTCAAAATGACTTTCCGTGCCGAATTCATCAACGCGTGCGCGAAGCAATGGATACTGTGCGAGTTCAAAATCTTCTGCAATGATGGCCTGGGCTTCAAAACGCGCGGCTTCTACCATTTTGATATTTTTTAATGCTTCCATGCCAACATCTGAAATACCCCATTGTTTTTTACCTGAGAGTTCTCCGGGGCCGCGGAATTGAAGATCATATTCCGCAAGTTCGAATCCAGTCTTTACATCTTGGAGTGCTTTCAATCTGCGATTTCCGGCATGATCCTGACTTGTGGTGAAAACGAAACAATATGACTGCCTTGTTCCTCTTCCTACGCGGCCGCGGAATTGGTGGAGTTGAGCAAGGCCGAAGCGTTCCCCACCCTCAATCATCATAATGGAGGCGTTTGGCACATCAACGCCGACCTCCACAACAGATGTCGAGACGAGGATATCGATCTCGTGGTTTTTTCCGCCCGGCGCCTGCCTGCCGGCAGGCAGGGATCCGCCTTTGGCGGAGAATTTGCGCATGACATCCTCTTTTTCTTTTGGTTTTAATTTTCCGTGCACCATGCCGATGCGAAGTTCAGGGAAAATATCTTCGGAAAGCCTTTTAAATTCGGCTTTCACGGATTTTACCTCCGACCATTCGAGCTTGGCTTGTGAGGAAGGGGATAGAGAGTAGGGGGCAGAGAGTAGAGATAGATCTTCCTTCTTTTTGTCTTCGATTTTAGGACAGATGACAAATACTTGCCCTCCGCGCTTTACTTCTTCGCGGATGAATTCATACGTTTTTTCGCGATCTCTCGGATGAACGATTCTTGTTTCAACCGGCATGCGGCCAGGAGGCATTTCGTCGAGAAGGGTGAGATCAAGATCACCGTAGATGGTGAGGGCAAGCGTGCGCGGAATTGGCGTTGCAGACATCGAAAGAAAATGGGGTCGGATTCCCTTTGTGACACCTTTCCGTTGTGCAACGCCAAAGCGGTGTTGTTCGTCGACGATTGCAAAGGCGAGTTTCTTGAATTTTACGCGATCCTCGATTAAGGCATGTGTTCCGATAACGATTTGCATCTCGCCGTTCGTGCACCACTTCAAAAGTTGCGACTTTGAAATATGGGTTGCATTCTTTGGGTTAATTTTCGAGGGAAATTTTCGTGCCTCGGATCCGGTGAGGAGGCCGATCCTGATTTTGAATGGCGCCAGACGTTTTATGAATTCTTCAAAATGCTGGCGCGCAAGAATTTCGGTCGGGGCCATGTAGGCGACCTGATAGCCTGCGGCGATCACATTGAGGGCTGATGCGGCCGCAACGATGGTTTTGCCTGATCCGACATCGCCCTCAAGGAGTCGCGCCATGGGACGCGCCTTTTCGAAGTCCTGCAGAATCTGCTGGATAGCCCGCTCTTGGGCGCCGGTGAGGGAGAAAGGGAGGGATTCTCGAAATCGCGATATAAGCTCGAGAGACGGCGCGATCACGAAGGCTTTTTCTCCTTCGAGTTTTTTCCGCTCGCGTTGTCGCTCAAGTTGGATGATAAAAATTTCTTCGAATGCGAAACGCTTGCGAGCGGCTTCGGCTTCTCCAAGGGATTTCGGAGAATGGATTGCGCGGATTGCGCGATCCACGTTCGGCAGGTGGTATTTTGTGAGAATATCCTGGGGAATGGCATCAGTGAGCGAGGAAAGAGTCGGGAGTAGGCGCTGGATTTGGTAGCGGAACCAGCGTGAGGTAATGCCATAGGTTTCGGGGTAGACTGGGAGGAGTGAATTTTGATAGGTGAGTTGTGAATAATTCTCAACCGGGTCGAATGATGGGTTTGTCATCACGAGTCCGGTTTTATTTCTCGTTACTTTTCCCGAAAATCGTGCTTGCGTTTTTGGCTTCAGGATATTTGCAATATAGGGTTGATTGAACCAGACCACCTGGAGGAGCCCGGTGTGGTCGCGTACAATTCCTTCGGCGATTCGAAGTCTTTTCTTCCAGGTTTTCTCCGGCTTGATGCCTACCACTTCGGCTATGACACTTGCCTTCTCACCCTCAACACATTCGCGGATTTGTTTTAGTCCGCCAATGTCTTCGTAGCGCGCGGGGAAATGAAACAGAAGATCGCGCACGGTTTGGATTCCAAGCTTTCGTAACGCGGATTTTTGGCGTGGGGTTAAGTGAAGGATTGTTTCGAGCTCGCCTTTGAGGTCCATACCAAGACCCTAATACAAAACCGTTCCTATGGCTATCGGAACGGTTTTGCTGAATACCTCTCCTATCTTTTCTTCCACATAATGTTTCGACGCTGTCGTTCGAGTTCGAGTAGTTGATGCGCATCGTGCTCTGCCGCTTGGCGCAACGCCATAATCTCTATTTCAATTTTCTTCAATTCTAATTCGCGCCGTGCGAGGTCTTGTCGCGCGCGAGTTATTTCGTTCTTCACGCTATCGCGCCGCCGTTCTTTGCCGATAAGTTGTATTTTCCCCTGGTCTATTTGCTGGCGGAGCCGATGTGTGTCTGCTTCGTTGGTGTCCATGGATACATAGTATATTACCTGCGACCTCGGTTGGGGCCCTTTTTTTGATGTCCTCGCGGGGTTAAAAATCGTAGGTATATTCGCTCCGCCGCTCAATGGCAAGAATATTGGATTTTGATTTGTCAGATTCAAAGATGATGCGATAATTTCCTTTGCGCACGCGAAAAATATTCTTGAGACCCTTTAATTTTTTGACATCGAGCCCCACAAGATCTCGTCCGATAATTCTTTCGATGATTCGTTCGATCTCCAGACGATCCTTGCGAGGAATCTTCGCAAGTTGTTTTTCAAGTTTTCCCATGGAGGGCGCGAAGTTTCTTTAAGAGAAGGCGCGCGGGGATGCCCTCGCGATAGAATTCGGTGAAATCAATCACCGTCTCCCATTGCGATTCATGCTCTTCGGGGGAGACAAGCATGAAAATGGGCTTAGATTTTCGTACCACCATAAAACTTTTGCCGCGTTTTACTTCGGCAATGTAGTTTTCGGCATTTTCACGGAGTTGCTTGAGGCCGATTATATTTGTCATGTATGAAGGTTACCTTAAGTTAATCGTTCCCGTCAAGGGGAAGAGTATAGGATTTTGGTATCGCGGGTTTAGGCGGATTTCAATGGATGTTTTCACTCTATCATGCGAAGTTTCTCGGTTGGGTTCTTTCTAAGCCAACTTAGTGCTCCAAAAAGGAGGACCAATGATATTAAGGCCGTTACGAAAGTTAAAATGAAATTAAACGGGATGGCGATAAGCGCTACCCAAGAATGATTTGTATCGATTTCTGATTTTGCCACATCTCTTGTCATCAAGATTTTCCCTTGATTTTCAAAATCAATTTCTGCAACTTCACGTAATCCTATATGGCGGTATTCGATAGTTGAGCTAGCAAAGTTCTTTAGATGCTCGTTATTGAGCGCCAAGCACGGGAGAAGGTTTTGCCGCACTTTTTTATAAAGATCATCGGGTTTTCGGGTATTTGAGTAGTATAGCCAGATAGCCATTGCGCCAGCTTGAGTTTCCTGTATGTTCTCTGCTCTACTGACGTCCTGGGTTCTGAAAAGTGGGCTATCGGCGTGTACGAGGTATACGCGGTTTCTATTTAATAGGCACAGCTGATGGGTGCTGAAAGGAAAGTATACCCCACGATCTTCCAAGATGCGTGAGATTTCTTCGTTGATTGGAAGGCTGATTCTTTCTATTTCTTGTTTAGAAATTGAATTTTCAAGGTCTATCCTTTGATAGAGGGGCCAATACAGCCAAACCGTGAATCCCAGTGAGAGGGCGAAGCACAGTATCAGGTTCTTAATTTTTAGATTCGCAAAAAATCGTTTCATTCTTAGTCATCTCGGTCTTGGGAACAAGATATTGGGGGCGTGCCCGAGAGGAAGATATTTGGGCCTATCTCGTGAGTAAGTTTCTAAGTCCGAATGTCAGATCAACGACATTCACAATAGCATGAATGATTATCGCCGCTAGCAAACCAAATTTCGTCATGACCCACCACTGGAACATTCCAGCCACGAATGCCCAGAGCACGAACCAAATTCCGAAGTACCAATGGATTGCAGCGAAGGCAATGTTACTCGCAATCCCGACAAGCAAAAAATTCCCGCCCGGGATATACCAGAACCGAAAAGGAAGGTATCGAAATACAATCTCTTGCCAGATCGGAACGAATACAATCGTCCACCCTGGCTCAAGGGAGGTGATAAAATCTCTGACGTTTGGAATGATTGGATTCATTGGCGTGCCCGAGAGGATTTGAACCTCTGACCTCTTCCTTCGCCCCGTAGTACAGCAAAGCTGACTACGGGGCAGGCAGGGAAGCGTGGCCATGCCCGCACTAAAATTTAATTTTGCGTGCCCGGCTGGATTTGAACCGGCGACCTCTTCCTTCGCAGGGAAGCGCTCTATCCGGGCTGAGCTACGGGCACATATATGAACTAGTAAGCAAATTAAGCTGATAAGCTTATAAGCCTACCTCGCTTATTTACTTATCTCGCTCGTTTTCAAAACCCAATTCGTTTCGAGATAGTATCTGTGAGCGATGTTTCGTGTTGTTCTTCCCGGAGGAAGCGTAGCAGAATTTCGCGGAGGTGCAAGGGATCCACGTCGCCGAGCGGAATTTTGAGGTGCGGCATGAGCGCGCGCTTTGATTCGATCATGAGATCTCGCGCGTGCGGGGGATTATAATCAACCCAAAATGATTTCAAGCTTTCAAATTCGTAAATACGATCTCCCATGCGGACTCCCATGGAGGTAACGGCACAGAATACCATTCGCGGAACGCGAAAGGCATGCGAGAGTGTTAAGCCGCCTGCAACTACGAGGAATAGCCCGAAGAGATAATTCCACGCAAAGAAAATAATGATGCCGGCAAGAATGAGTACGATTCCGAGGAGTGCCAAACTCACACTCTTCGACATATCAAGTTCAAACTCAAGCGTCTCCCAACTCAAAAGCGGCAGGCCATATCCATGATGATCTTGTGGGTGCGGGGAGGCTTCAAACAGGAGAATGTCTGGTTCGGGTTTGGGCACGGATTCGTGTTCGGGTGCGCCGTTTCCTTTTAGCTCATTCCGAAGTTTTTTGAGGTCTATAGTCTCGTTTGCCATACTGCATCTATTATACCAGAAACACCGCCGTAGAACAGCGGTGTACGAGGATTCGGATTTTTTAACGCGAGACCATTAAGAGGTCTTTCAGGGGGCTTATCTTAATGGCTCAATTCAGGCATCCCGGCCGGGGTGAGTGTTTTGTGATGGAACCAACACATTAAACATTAAAAGTGAAAAAGTTAAAGCATAGATAGCTCTATCGGTCCACTTTTGAAGTAACTTTTTTGTTTTTCTCTCTTTTTCTTCTTGCTCATATTTTTCATTGAACATACTCATTTGAGTATTCAAATCGCTTTTTGTTTTCTGGTGTACCTCCACGTCTTCAGCGTGCAAGATAATACTAAGGGTAATGAATGAATTGTTGAGAGTATTTGTATCAACAATATAATTAGATTGGATTTCTGAAATTCTTTGCTCCAAACTGCCAGAATAAAAAATTGTAGCCGTGATAACAATAGGAAGAATGATATTGATCGTTTGTTGATAATTAGAAAGAAGCAACCTCATAATTAAGCACCAGTGGTAGGTTTTTTCCTAAATATGCCGATGGCGCCGATAATTATAAGAGCTATTCCTAAAATTCTTAAAAGATCTGGTAAGACCCCCATAGTGATAAATCCGATTCCAAATAATATCATGCCGATAACCGCGATTGTAGATGGAGACAATAATTTTTTCATTACTATTTTAAATGATTATGGTAATTCGGTCGTACTACCGCCTCGACTAAGGTGGTCTCTCGATAAAAAATGTTGTCATCGGAGGGTGCAGGACTCGAACCTGCAAGGGCTTTCGCCCACTGGTTTTCAAGACCAGCGCATTAGCCATTCTGCCAACCCTCCGTATTCCTTAACCAGCTTTTTCCAAGGTAATGTTCCTCGAAATGACAATTCGGACATATGAGTTCCAGGTTACTCAAGGCGTTATTATCTCGATTTCTATCCTTATGATGAACTTGCAAAACTTCGTATTTTGCATATCCGCATCGTTCGCAGTTCTGACCTCGTTCTGTGAGTAGTCGTATCTTGAGCGCCCGTTGTGATATTACTTTGTCTCTTGGGCGATGTATTCCGTAGTATATACCAACTCGATTTTTGTTTGCACAACTTCGACTACATGTTTTTTTGTTGAACCCCGCCAAGATAGGTGTACCACATACAAGACAAGGAGTTTCTTTCCTGCAGGCCCTGCCATAGCACACCATACTACAGTAAACTCGACCTTGGCTTCGCTCTATCTCGCAAGGCCTCCTATATATGGCTTTATTGCAGGTAGTACACTGAGTATTAGGATGTCTTATATACTCAATCACCCATCCAGTATACCACATTCTCTCAAGAAAGAACTACTGCTCTGTCGTACGGATTTACGACAACCCGAGTTTTTCTAAGCGCGAACGAATTGCTCCGGGCTTGCGGCCAAGTTCGGCCGCAATTACTGGGACAGCGTGGCCGGATTTGAAGCGCATTCGGAGACTCGTGTCTTCAACTTCATTCCAGGGGCGATACGCATTGGTGTGGGTTTTTCGAATATTCTCAACCGAATACTTCTTTTCTGTTTTTGGGACGTGCGTCCGCTTGGGTGGTGTTGTTGTTTCTCGATGGCCGCCGCAGGCGCGGATGAAGTTTTCGTGCATGCGCGAGAGCTCGTGCCCGGGAAGTTCGCCAAAAACTCGCTTGGCCTCGTCCGAATCGCTTTGGAATGATTGGTCTTTCTCAACTATCGCCGGATGTACTTCAAGCGCACGTGTATTCAACCCCAAAAGATGCATGCCAGCGAGGGTGCGTAGACGCGAGAGTGCGACGTAACCCTGCCCATATTCGAATGCATCCCCGAGATCAATGACCGCACTATCGAGCGACATACCCTGGCTTTTATGCACAGTAATGGCCCAGGCGAGTCGAAGGGGGAGTTGGGTGATTTCTGCAAGGGCTTTTCGATCAGCTTCGATCACCCAACTCTCGGGTTCAACCGTAATATCGCCGTTTTTTGTTCGCACCACGGGATAGCCGTCGTGTGAGCGAAAGCCAATGACCTCACCCGTGGTGCCGTTTACAAATCCCTCTTCAAAATTATTCTTTGTAAACATTACGCGCGCCCCAGTTTTTAATTTGAGAAGTTCGGGCGAGAGGCATCCGCGTTTTAATTGTTCGATGAGAGGTTTTTGACCGCGGGAGACCATCGGAAAGTTTCGAGGGTGAGCAGGAAGTTTCGCAAGTTCTGTTTCGTTGATGCGATCAACATCGGCGTTATGTGAAAACAGTTTTGTGATACCTGTTTTTGCCCCTGCGTCTCCCGTGGCGAGGAAACGCGTGTGAAGAAGTTCGCGATGTTCGGACGTTATGCGGCCCGAGCGGAGAGACGAAAGCAGGCCAAGGAATGCTTGATCTTCCTGGCGGTATTGTTCGGAAAGATAACACGTAACGGGTTTCAATCTTTCCCACGTGCTTGACGTAAAGCAAAATTGGCGAGAAGGGTCGCCCCCCGCATTCGCGAAGGGAAGGCGCTCGGTTGATCCGGATGCGCGATCCCCAACAACCGGCGGCAGTTGGAAAAAATCTCCGACGAGCACCGTCTGCAGGCCTCCGAATGCGTCACTCGAATGGCGGAGTGTTCGGAGCACCACATCAACCATATTGAGGGCTTGGGCGGAGAGCATGGAGATTTCATCAATGATGAGGACTTTGGCGCCCCTTATACGCTTGACTCTCTTTTCATTTGCGGCAATGAAGTCAAGATCGTATGCATCAAGTGTGCGCTTTACGCCAATACCGCTCCAAGAATGAATCGTCATGCCGTTCAAGTGCGTTGCCGCAATACCGGTGGATGCGGTAACCGCAGGCTCGATGCCGCAGGAGCGGAGATAGGAAACATATTGATTGACGGCGTGAGTTTTCCCGCTTCCCGGCTCTCCCGTGAGAAAGACATTTGCGCCGGTTTTCAGAATGGTGAGGGCTTCGGATTGGGTCATGGCTTCGAAATCGGGTAATGGTTTCTCACTTGGGGAAAAGAGTTGGTTATACGTTGTGGTGGGATTCCCGCCTTCGCCAAGGCTACGGACGGGCAGGCGGTTTTTGTCGCCGCTTGCGAAAACTTAGGAAACCAAGAATGCATTTAGAGATTCAGAGCGGAGGCGGGAGGATTCGAACCTCCGAAGGGATTGCTCCCTTAGCGTCTTAGCAGGACGCTGCAATCTTTTCGGGGATCTCCCGAAAAGCCGGGACGCATCCTTAATATCCAAACCGGAGAGGGTGGGATTCGAACCCACGAGGGACTTTCATCCCTAACACCTTAGCACGGTGCCGCTTTCGGCCGCTCAGCCACCTCTCCGGTTTGGATATTCATTCAAAGAGCGTCCATAAAATGCAAAGACCTTTGCATTTTATCCGCTCTGCCACACCTCCGCTCTGAATCCATTGCAGTGGCGCCCGCTGAATGCGCCGACCGCACATTCAGCCCACTTGGGATTTTCGTACTTAATGATGCCACTCCTCACTCATTCAGCCACCTCTCCATTTTTGCAGGAACTTGTGATCAGGCACTCGGCGCTAGTTCATCAATGTAGCAATATTTTTCAGTCATTTCCAGTGTCTAGTACCAAGTCCCTAATTCCTTGCCCTTTACCCCTTCGCAATCGTAATCGCCCACACAGTTCTACAACCAACTTCGCGTATTACTCGCGCGGCTTCAATCATGGTTGCTCCCGAAGTTGAGACATCATCTACGAGTATGACGGTTTGTCCGCGAACGGCATCAACATCCCGAATGGCAAATGCACCGGCTACATTCGATTTCCGCTCCTTCGGGGACGACATTTCAACCTGTTGTTCTGTTCGTTTGGTTCTCCGGAGGGGGTGAGCAACCTGGATGTCCAATCTCTTCCCGATGCCCTCCGCCAAAAGTTCTGCCTGGTTAAATCCGCGTTTGGCGAGGCGAGACCTATGAAGCGGGATCGGTACGAGAATACTCGATCGCGGAAGGCGAATTGCATAGAACTGAAGGAATGCGGTTATCTCATCCGCAAGGAGTTCGGCAAGCTCTTGGGCACCCTCGTACTTATACATATGAATAAGTTTTCGGGCGAGGGGGTCGCGGTATGAAAATGGGGCGAGGAATCTCCGAATTCCGGTAGCCTCAGTGCATCCACCGCAGAGAATTCCATCGAAATTGCGCCTGGAACATCTCAGGCACGAAGGCGTTCCGAAGAGAAGGCTTGGTCGGCATGAATCACAAAGAAATGAGCCCTCGGTACCGCAGCCGGCGCAGTGCTTTGGGAAGAGGAGATCGAGCACCCATTCTTTGAGGGCGGGGGAAATCATAGCGATATTGTAGAGATGAAGCTAGATAACGTTCGCTATTTTCTCCTCGTTGTTCACTGCTCACTGTGTGCCGCTCATTTCACCGCGACAAATGCGTCAAACGCTTGAATGGCTGATGCGAATTGCTCGTTCAGGGCATTGGTCTTGGCAAGATCGGCGTTCACCGCCTCCACCACACTCCCGAGGTTTTCGGGAATCGGAGGGCTTTGCTTCGCAAGGAGGGCGGCGTAATAATCACGCGTCATTTGATAGAGCGTCTCACGATCGTGGTAGTACATGCGATCAGACTCGGCAAACTGCTGGAGAAGACTAAATGCTTCAACTGCTTTCGCGCCCGCATCATCCGGCTCTACTTGAACCGCAAGACCTGCGAGTTCACCCGCGACCGTAACGAGGGATGCATTCAATTCTTTCTTAATAGTGTTTGCGGCTAGAGCGCGATCCATGAGTGATACCGCGGCGCCATACTCTTTCTTCGATTCGAGTTCGACGAGCGGACGAATATCAATGTCATCGGCATCAGCCGAACGCAGTAAAATTTCTCCAACCTCCAGTCGCCTCTCGACGAGTCCCGGCGGTATCGTTGGTTCGCGGATGCGAAATGTAGACACGCCAAACAAAACGAGTGCGACAAGAATCGCGAGCCCAACTATCCACCAGAGCCACAGGGGAATTTTTCGTGCGGATTCCATAGAGTCTTTACACTATACGAGAACGCTCATTAAGAAACAAGTAACAAGGAGTAGGTAACAGACAACAAGTAGTAGGAAATAAGTAACAGAAAACAGATAACAGGAAACAACGCGCTCGTAATCTCCCTCATTTGACAAAACTACATCAAAAACCTATCGAGCGCATTTGCCTCACGCGCAAGCCACGCGGCGTTCGCATGGATTTTTTCAATACATTGCTTCACGGTCCTCTCTGCCCCAGGGGCTGCGTGCGTTTTAAAAAAACGACGAAGCTCATCGGCTTTGGCGCGCGTCGTGAATGAACCGGCTGGAGAAAGAAGCGATGAAAAAGCATGCTGGCCGCCATATCGGTTTAAAAATATTTTCCAATGTGTGCGCACAAATTTCCATGCAAGCTCCCGCCCCTGCGGATTCATCCACACCGACGCAACCATACTCATCGTATCTTGATTGCGCACATGCTTTGACAACGAAAACAAAAGTGTCTGCTTCAAAAGTTTTTGATCAGGAAAATGCGCAATAGCCCTCCCGATTCTATTTTTTTCCTCGTGGAGAGTTGCTTTTTTGTAGAGAGCCACCATTTTTTCGTACTCACGCCCGCTCCCATAATGCGCTGTTATGCCATACACCGCGCTTCGAAGATCCGCGGGGACAGTATTTTTTTTCGTAGTTATTGAGGAGAACATTTTTTTCGCTCGTGCAATAGTCGCAGGATCGCCGTAAATTCCAAAACTGCTTAAAGCGAGGGATCGCAACAACGTTTGGGTGTGACGTTCTCCTCGGCGTTTCTGCCAGCCAACTTGCCCGGCGATATCCGTAAATACATCTCGGCAGAATTTTTTATACCGCTCTAAAAATCGTTCGTGCGCAATCAGAGCGTAGATATCACCTAACCCGGACGCAACTTCGACCCATACCGTGTAATCTGTTTCTTTTTTGTAATTCGCGGCAAGTCGCAAGGCCTCGGATACGGGAAGCTCGGCGGCTTCGGAAACGGCAAACGCATCTCGGATAAGTCCAAGGCGGTCTCTCGGCTCAAGTGCTTTTCGCCGAATTGGTTCTTCGAATGCGGCTCTAAGGCTCGGGCTATATTTCGTCCGATATACTCCATATTCGCCACTATTCAACTTCAACCACTTGCCTCGGCGCGGGAGCGTGAGGCGTTTCCCGCCCATGAGAAATTGACTGCTTTGTCGAGACGCATCTCTCTTCATGCGAATCGGAATCGGCCAAACTGTGCCCTCCTTTGCGCGCGCAGAAATCGGACTCGAAAAAAATCGCTTCTGACGCACCTCAATCATATCCCCGCGCTCTTCGACCGAAAGAAGAGGATACCCGGGCTTGCGGGTCCAGTGCCTCATTATTTCCGATACCGGTTTTCCCGACACTCTTTCAAAAGCCTGCCACAAATGAATCGTCGAGGTATTTTTGTAGCTATGTTTTTTCAGATAGTAGCGAAGGCCATCGCGAAAATTCTTTTCACCGATGTAATCCGCGAGCATGCGGATGACGGAAGCACCTTTGGAATAACTCACTGCATCGAAAATTTCACTGATTTCATTCGGATCATGTACGTCCACTTCAATCGGGTGAGTGTGCTTCAATGCGTCGAGCTCAAGCGCTCTCCCCAAATCCTGATACGCAAATTGCGTCCAGATGTCCCATTTCGGAAACAGATGATCAACCGCAAGATATTCGATGTATGAGGCAAATCCTTCGTTCAGCCACAAATGAGTCCACCACTCCATGGTAACGAGATTCCCGAACCATTGGTGAGCAAGCTCATGGGCAACGACGAGTGCGACCCACTGCTTTGTTGCGGCAGAGGTATGATCAGAGTCTACGAGCAGCATTGATTCGCGATACGTCACCGCACCCCAGTTTTCCATGGCTCCTGCGGCAAAATCAGGAATCGCAATCAAGTCGAGCACGGGCAGAGGATAGGGAATGCCAAAATATTTTGCGAAAAATGGGAGAATCTTTACGGCGCATTCAAGCGCGAATACGGCTTGATGTTTTTTCCCTGGAGTCACAAAAACCCGCACAAGAACTCCGTCCGATGTCTTTTTTTCAATGTATTCAAACTTACCCACAATGAATGCAAGAAGATAGGTCGACATTTTCGGAGTTGGGGCAAAGGTAACAATTTTATATCCTGATTCGTGCTCCCGTGTTTCGGTAGGAATGGTATTTGAAATTGCGACGTGTTCTTCCGGAACAATGAGATTTACATCGAAGATTGCTTTTTGACTTGGCTCGTCAAAACAGGGAAACGCTCTCCTCGCATCAGTGGCTTCAAACTGGGTGGTTGCGAGGTGCTCCTGCTTGCCGTCAATGGTATACGCACTGCGATAGAACCCGCGCATTTTGTCGTTCAAAATTCCTGTGAATACAAGCCGCAATGTGAGTTCACCCTTCGGGAGAATCTTGGGAAATATAAATGTCGCGGTTTCGCGTTTCGCATCATAGCGAGTTTTTAGTGCAAATATCTTTTCACTGCCCTTGATAGCCTCGGCAACTTCGATTGATAACTCTTTTGAATGAAGGGTGATTTCTCGTGTTGGTTTTGCGAGCGCAAGACGAATAGTCTCCTTGCCCTCAAACGTAAAACGCTCAAAATCGGGTTTGAGAGTAATTGAATAGCGATGGGGCCTGACGTATCCGGAAAGCCTAATGCCTTGTTTCTTTTTCTTCTGAAGATTATTTGTCATACACATTATTCCAACATTCTGCAGAATGTTGGAATGTTAGATCTCTTCGTACGGTGCCATGGTGAGTTTTTTGACACCGTCTCGCGTAAGAACGAGATCATCTTCGATGCGAACTCCACCCCGTCCGGGAAGATAAATCCCGGGCTCATTCGTGAATACTGTTCCCACGCGAATTGAGTCGTTTCGGTAATCGTAGGGGTCATGTGCTTCAAGTCCCAAGCTATGCCCGAGGCCATGCGCGAAGAATTCCCCGTAACCCTGAGCTTCAATATAAGAACGCGCAACTCCATCATATGCTTTCCATGTAATCCCCGGCCGCAGGGCCCGAAATGCGGCTCGATTCGCCCCAAGCACAATTTCATAGATATGTTTCATTTCGGGATCCGGTTTTTTCCCGGGAACAAATATTGTCCGAGTAAGGTCTGAACAATACCCGCCTTTGAAACGCCCCCCAAAATCCATGACAACCGGTTCACCCGGCCGTAGCCTTCGATCCCCGGTGTTGTGATGGGGGATTGCGGCGTTTGGGCCGCTCGCAACAATGGTTGAAAACCCATTTTCAATCGCGCCATGCCTCCGCAGGGTGGCGTCAATATCATGCGCAACTTCGATTTCCCGCATGCCCGCTCTTATGCGGCGCCGAATTTCCTGAAACGCTTTGTCCGTCGCGTGGCACGCCGCTCGAATCGCTCGAATCTCGTCTTCGCTTTTGTATTGCCGGAGTTTTCCGACAATATCTTCAAGCGGGACAAGCTTTTGCGAAATTTTCTTATCCCATGCTTTTACCGTGAAAACCGACACTCGGAATCCTTCATATCCGATTTTTCGAATGCCCTTGTCGGAAGATCCCTTGAGAGCCTCGTTTATTACGTCAGAAAAACTTTGCTTCGACTTGATGTCGACAAGCGTAAAATGAGGGGCTTCGATTCTTGCGCGCTCGGTGTAGCGCGAATCAACTCCTATGAATGCGGCGTTCTTCGTAATAAGAACAATCGCACTCGTCCCGCTGAAGCCGCTTAAATACAGAACATTTTTATTGTCGTTTTCGTGCGTGAATAAAACAAAGGCATGAACCTTCTTTTGTCTCAAAGCATTCCGGAGCGCTCGCAACCTATTCGCATATATTCGCGCAGTCATACTCATGAGCGTACGTCAAAATCAGTAACATTGGCAACGGACGTAGCCCAATGTTCTATTTAGAAAAACTATTTGCGTGCAATCACTACAATATCTCTTTCTACACGATCAACAATCGAAACCCTATGAAATCCGACATCTTTCAACATTTTCATCAACGGACGCTCGTCCATTCGGAATTTGTCGGAGGTATCGTTTTTGTCATGAGTAGTAACTTCTCGGCAAATGTCCGGACTGAGATATTTATATCTTTTGAACTGCTGTTCATCGAGTAATTTTACGGCACTTTTATTGGGATATACTTTTTCCATAAACATCACTGATCCGCCAGTCGTCAGTTTGGCATACATCGCCATAAGTAGATCCTTCTGTTCCTTCTTACTGAAATTATGAATCGTCCACGAAGAAAGAATGATGTTATATGGTTCACTTTTTCTCAAATACAAGAGTGCGTCGGCACAAATATAATGTATTCTCTTCTTGTACTCCGATAAATTCTTCTTACACGAAAGAATCATCTGCGGGGAGATATCTAACAGGTCCAATTTTGCTTGCGTATAATGCAATAAAAGCCTTGCCGAATCTCCCTTACCGCAACCAATTTCGAGCACTTTATCGCCTTTCCTATACAGCTTTTGAAACTCAAAGGCCATAACAAATCCCAGGGTTTCAGAAGCCGGGACAAGTGCCCGAATTTCCTTAATTGAATCTCGTAACTGTGTGCCGTATCGATTCTCCATGTTTGATCAAAAAATTGCTCGTGTACTTGATTTTAGAAGATCGTTGAAGAACGCCAAATACGCTTCGGCAGTGGCTTCGTTCTTAATTTCTATAATCATAGGTTCTGGATGAAAGATTTGAATGATTGACGTGCCGTCACTCATGACATTCACGTTCGCCATATTTTTGAGGCTTGAGGGTAAGACATAAAAATCAGTGATATCGGGACGTTTTTTCATGAATCCTCTATCCGTTTCACCAAACTCGTACATAAGCGCCTTCCAAACAATATTTTTCGCCTCGCGTATCTTGGTGTATTCCGAAAGTCGATTTCCCATGGAGAGATACCATGTATCTGCAAGCGCGCCAATAACATAAATTGTGCTCTTGGGTGGAAGACGATCGATAAGATTCAAGTGATATGCTTGGAATTGCTCCTGCCCTGAAAAAAACCGGATATTAGGTACACCAATGTATGCGCCCTTGACGAACGAAGCAATTTTTTGATTTTGTGTTTCAAGTAAAAATTCGTACGGCTTCCCTTCCTTCACGATTCTGCCTTCATCGAGAAAAACAATTCTATCCGACAGAGAGAAAGCAAAATCAATATTGTGTGCCACGGCAACCACGCCAATTCCTTGATTTTTAATTTCCGTAAGATGCGAAAGAATGATCGACGATTGTTCGGTATCAAGTGAGGCTGTTACTTCATCAAGGAGGAGATACTTAGGACGAAGGAGAAGGGCTCGAACAAGAGCTGTTCTTTGCTTTTGACCGAGAGACGCTTCATTTGGATAGCGGTTGAGAAAACTTTCCATCTGGAACATCTCAACCAGTGCATCCAAATAATTTTTGTCTGTGTCCGTTAGCGATCTACCCTTGGGCAATAGAATATTCTCCCGAAGCGTAAGGTGCGGCCATATAAACAGTTGCTGAAACATGACTGTCACGAGTGGCCATATTTCCTCTTTCTTAACAAGATTATCCTTAGGAAAAGTGAAAGTTTTTTCATCCACACGTACAGATCCTGTATCGGGGTTTTCTAACAGGGCCATGGTCTTTAAAAGCGTTGTCTTGCCGCTTCCACTCGGCCCAATAATAGAAGTAATTGTACCCGGTTCAATACCAAAACTTACATCGCTCAAAGCGGTCGTTTTCCCAAATTTTTTAGAAACACTTGAGACCGCAAGCATATTACTTTTCCGAAAGGTTGCGCGTGTACCTATGTTTTAAAAATAAAGCCAACCCGTTAAGTGGAAGACATATGATAAGGAAAAAAATCGCAAGTGCTGTATATATCTGAACCGGCAAATATACAGTTGCATTGAGTTCCTGCGCTACGCGAAAAATTTCACCGACAGAAATAAGACTGGCAAAAAGTGTGAGCTGAAGCATATTAACTTGGATAGTAAGCAACCCCGGGATGATCTGCCGGAAAATAATCGGAAATTGAATTTTTCGTATGATATCGGCATTAGACATACCGCAAACTTTTGCGGCAATGATGTATTGTTGCGGGAAATCGTCCATGATTCCTCGCACGAGTTCCGAAACCGCAAATACGTTAATAAGACTTATGACGAATACCGCCGTATAAAACGGATTGATGACTACGTGAAAAAACGTTTGGAGCGGATAGTGGAACCAAAAGAGCAGTGCGAGCGCGGGAATAGAGATAAGGACATATGATATGACTCTTGCGGGAATTCCAATCCAATCCTTGACGTATGATGCGAGTACTCCGATGAAACATCCAAGCGCGATGCCCAAAGTCCAGATGATAAAGCACATTTGCGCAGTCACCCACAATCCACCGAGAATCGCTTGCCGATATTGGACGATAATATCAAGAACACTCATCTATCAATTGGCGTAGGGCAGTGCTGGCCTCGGGAATTCATCAGGAGAAGCCTCGTATTTCTTAAGTATTTTATCAATCTCGCCGCTGAAGAGAGCTTCATTGAGGGCGGTATCGATCATTTGTTTAAATTCGTCTTCTCCGCGCTTCAGAACAAGACTATTTCCGAATATTCGCAAAGGTTGGTTGGGAGCAATTTCTCGCAACGTGCCAGGATTTGTTTTTAAGAACAGATGAACGCCCGATGGCTCCGCAAAAGTAACATCAGCCTTGCCTGATGTGATGTTCAGAAAATTTTGAGAAAAAGGACTCAATTGGGGTAGCGATACTCGTTCTGCATTCTCAAAATCCGCTTTTGCAATTATATCCTCCATCGCGCCATCAATTGTTGCGATACGCACATCAGGTGAATTTATCGCCGACAGGTTATTGTCGAATCTATGATCATCAGTTCGCCCCCACGCTTTGATGACACTATAAAAGACAGGAGTTGAAAAATATCCTACTTTCGCGCGCGTCGCTCCTGGCCATAGTCCACCCGCATATACGTCATATCGCCCACTATCCAATCCGGCATAAATATCCTCATAACCAACTTCCCCCGTCCAATCTACTTTCAAGCCAAGTTTTTTACCTACCAACTCCGTTACATCATAAAATATTCCTGATAGTTTCCCTGAATTTGGATCTTTGATGAAGTACGGAGAGTAGACTATGTAGCTTGCTCTTAGCGTTTGAGACTGGAGAACTTTATCAATGACGTTTGAGGATTCAATGGCTTCCTGCTTGCCGGGCTTTACTGCAACAAACAAAGCTATTATCGAAACGATACCAACGATCGCCAGTGCCCATTTTGTAAAATTTTGATTCATAGATTTTCTCTAACTTATCTTAATACTACAGTTCAATATTACCGCAAAAACGCAACGGCAACAATGCGAGGGTGTGGCGATTTGAGCGTACGTCAAAAATAATCGTGTTGACAACGGGTATGGCTTAATATTTTATTTTGTGGGGAGCCTACCGGGAATCGGACCCGGAATTGCACTGCCACAGAGTGCCGTGTGAACCATTACACTATAGGCTCCATATATTAATGTCGGGCTTTCAAGAGTTGCTGTTGACGCAGAATTTCGTAAAACGTATCTCTCCCACCTTTGCGTATTGCTTCCTGATATTTTGAGGGATCAATATCCGGCGAAGGCATCTCGGGAAGCACAACCTTTGCAAAGCCTTTCTCGGGCTCACCCCGAATTTTCCCTTCAAACGGAACACGAACTTTCCCGTGTGCAACGAATCCTTCAAACCCGAGCGCCTCAAGTGGAGTTCCCCGAGTAGGATAGATGGCAAATCCTCGTTTCCTCTTCGGTACCTCAAGGGCCATCCTCACCTCTCCCTCAAGATCCTCAAGTACTCGCCCCCGTACTATCTTTATAGAACCATCGGCCACTCCGTTTTCTATCTTTTTAAATCCCTCACCAAGTAATCGCTGCCAACGATTATCGTCAAGATCTTTTGTTCGCAATTGAGGCAATTCACTCGCAAGCATTTTGCGATACGCCTCAAATGATTCTTGGGCAGTTTCACTTATTTCCAAAGAACCAAAAAGAGCCGGTGCCTCAATTGCAGAGTCGAGCCTAGTACTGGGATCAAAATGTTGATCATATCGGTCGTAACTCATAAAGTGGCTCGCCCTCGCCAGGATTCGCCTAGCCCGCTGACTGCCTCAGCGGTCGGCCAGGGAACCTGGAATACAGCGTCCGAAGCGCTGCGTGATATCTTCACCCGCCCAAATTCCTACGCGCCCACCAGGACTCGAACCTGGAACCCCACGCTTCGAAGGCGTGTACTCTATCCAATTGAGCTATGGGCGCAGGAATTTAGGCGGGCAGGTTTCACCACGAGGGCAGAAAAATTGCCAACAATTATTCCAAAGATTTATAAAACATAGCACGCCATTTCATTACTTTCCAGTATAGTTCACTGCCCGCTATTTCTATATTATTCAACTCTCAAAGAAAAAGGACTGCGTGTGCTCATGCAGTCCCGGGTGCCGTAATCGGCGTGATCATGTCGACCGGCACAAAGTACACGACCGGTGGGTCGCTCTTCTCCGTCCAGAGGTGCCACCAGATGGTGACCTCTCCCCTGTGGACCATGCAACGCCGGTACTTGAGTCCACCCCTCGCGACGTCTTGGTACTCCTCGGGCGCCTCGAATACGAGCTTCGGCGTATGAGCATGCCGGCCGATTGACTTGGTTTTGCCGCACTCGTCAGTGCACAGCACGAGGCCGCAGGCCTTAGCCGCGAGCTCCGGCGTTGGGTAGAGGAGCACCTGGTCTCGACTCCTACCGCCGTCACGTTTGATATCAAGAAACTCGAGACGAAACACATCTGCCGTCATCGCTATCACCCCTTTCTGGTGAGAATCGGAATTTATCCCGCCGCTACTGATGGCGGGATTTATATGTAATACAAAGAAAGTTATTTGTCAAGGACCACAAAAAACGCTACCATTAAGAACTATGGTACTTCCGCCTGCAAAATCAAACCTCGCAATCCCAGCCGAAGTTCTTGAGGTGTTGGAAAAACTCACGAACGCCGGTTTTGAAGCATATGCCGTCGGAGGATGCGTGCGCGATCTTTTGATTGGCCGAACACCAGATGACTGGGACGTCACCACGAATGCCAGGCCGGAAGAAATCCAGAAAATTTTTCCGGAGAGTTTTTATGAAAACAAATTTTTTACAGTGACCGTCAAAACAGGGTCAGCTGATCCTGTTTTGAAAGAAATTGAAGTGACCACGTTTCGTGAAGAAGGTCGCTACGAGGATAAGCGGCACCCGGCCGATATCCGACCTGCAAAATCGCTCGAGGATGATCTTTCGCGTCGCGATTTTACCGTGAACGCCATGGCGTTGGGAATGAAATCCGAAGTACAAAATCCGAAATCCGAAACAAATTCGAAATTCTCGTTGATTGATCCCTATGGTGGGGAAAAAGACCTTACGGCTAAGCTCATCCGAGCAGTCGGAAATCCTGAACGGCGGTTCGAAGAAGATGCGCTTCGTATGCTTCGGGCTGTTCGCATTGCAAGCCAGCTTGAATTTACGATTGAACCGATGACAAAAGATGCAATCATGCAAAATCATCAATGGCTCCGAGCAATTTCAAAGGAACGAATTCGCGATGAATTTTCAAAAATCGTAATGGCTGATCGCCACGACGAACCAAGTGGGGAAGTAAAATTTCCTCCGCGCTACGGGAATCTCACAGATACGCCCCTTGCGGGATCGCGCCTTTCGCATGTGAGCGATGTGGGTGGCGGCAAGGCCTGGCAAGGGCTCGAGCTCCTGCAAGAGTTAAAACTCTTAAAAGAAATCATTCCCGAACTTGAAGAGGGAATTGGTTGTGGGCAAAATAAACACCATACCTATACCGTATGGGAGCACAATATGCGATCCCTCGATTACGCGGCAAAACAGGGCTGGACTCTTGCGGTTCGAATTGGTGCACTCTTCCATGATATTGCGAAACCCAAAGCCAAACGTGGAGAAGGTCCGGATTCTACGTTCTATGGGCATGATGTACTCGGCGGCAAAATGGCAATCGAAATTCTCTCGCGTCTGCGCTATCCCGATGCGCTCATTGATAAAGTTCAAAAACTCATTCGCTGGCATCTTTTCCGATATGATTTCGAGGGTGACGCGGTTGAGACAACCGATTCATCCATCCGCCGTCTTATTCGGAATATCGAAGTCGAAAATATCGAAGATCTCGTACGCGTTCGCATGTGTGATCGCGTGGGGTCAGGAGTGCCAAAGGCCGTGCCCTACCGGTTGCGCCATTTCCAATTCCGGGTTGAAAAGGTTTTGAGAGAGCACGAAGCCGTGAAGGTCACCATGTTGCAGGTAAACGGCGAAGATGTTATGAAAATCCTAGGCATTGCTCCAGGTCCGAAGATTGGACACATCCTGAATGCGCTTCTCGAAGAGGTGCTGGACGATCAGAAAAAGAATACGCGAGAGAATCTTGAATCAAGAATCAAGAATCTAGGAACGTTGAGTGATGAAGAGCTGGTGCAGCTTCGCGAACAGGCCGAGGCGCGCGTCGAACTTCTCGAAGACCAACGAGAACAGGAAATTAAGAAAAAGTATTATGTGAAGTAGAAGCTGATACGCGCGGATGGGTACGCTGATCAACGCCGAAGAAAAACGGGATGTAGTACCTGCCCGCCTAAATTTTTTTACCGGGGTGTAGTATATCGGCAGTACGCGCGCTTCGGGAGTGCGAAGGCCGGGTTCGATTCCCGGCACCCCGATGAAAAAATTTGGGCGGGTGAAGGTTCCCTGCCCGCCGGGCAGGCGGGGATTCCTTGCCTGCGGAAGGCAGGCCAGCATCCCGAATAGAAAAGTTCAAGCGGGTATAATGAAACTCGTAACACATACATAACTTAGCAATGCAAGCAGTCATACTCGCAGGAGGTGAGGGTAGGCGCATGCGGCCACTCACCGAGGATCGCCCAAAACCCCTTGTTGTCGTCGCGGGAAAAACACTCTTGGAACACGCGATTCTGGCACTCCCCCCGGAAATTGACGAACTCATCATCGTCATTGGATATCGGGGAGATCAAATAAGAAAATTCTGCGGCTCACGATTTGCGGGGCGCCCTATTCAATATGTGATTCAAAAGGAACCGCGCGGAACATCGGATGCCCTGCGAACGGCTCTCCCGCTCTTGAAAGGTGAGCGCTTTCTTGTGATGTTCGCCGATGACTTGCTTGACGCAACCTCGATCCGCGCCTTGCTCACGCGCGAGAGGTCGCTCCTCATTGCCGAACACCCAGAAGCCAGGCGATTCGGAGTTGTTTCCGTGCGTCCTGACGGCACACTTGAGAGCATTATCGAAAAGCCGGAACATCCTGCCTCGAATCTCATTTCAACGGGTGTCGCCGTACTCGATCGCAACATTTTTAAGTACGAACCGGAGCCACATTCAAACGGCGAATTTTATTATACAGTCGAGTTAAATAAAATGCTCAAAGAGTATCCGGTATATGCCGTAAAGACGAACCGATGGTTCCCGCTCGCGACTCCCGAAGATATCCCGAAGGCCGAACAATTCATACAGGAATCCGGAAACTTGATACGATAGCAAAACCCAATTACGGATTCATACTTGTTCGAAAATTTCTCAAAATACCTCGCCTCTTCAATTCAACCCGGCTCATCGTGGAATTCTTGAACTGCAATAAACCGGATGAATCACGCATTTTATTGTCATCATTATGTATTTCACTCTCTAGCTCGTTTCCGCCAGATTTTTCCGTATCGTTCTTGTCATCGCTTCGACCCTCTTCATCGTCGGATGCGGAATCAAGTCGAATATCAATATTCAAATTTTGCCGTGCATTCATAAGGAGCTTGGCTTCTTCGGCAATGCGGTGTGCTTGTTGGAACAGCCGGAATGCTTCTTTGGTGTTACCCTCATCAAGCTTCGCTTTACCATGAGCAACCATACTTGAGGCAACCACAAGACGCGCTTCGGCATCAAGGATGGAATTTGGCGTGAATGCCGGCTCTCGACGAGCGATAAAACTCCGTACCTCGCTAATCTTTTTCAGCGCAGATTGCATTCGAGCCTCTGCGGCAATGCGACTTGCGTCGACATTGGTCGAAAGTTCTTCTTCGGTCGCATTCCGCTTGGCGGAGGCATCCTCTTTATGAGCATTCACTGACTTTCTCAATTCTTCGATGTCATCCTGTTTGCCTGTATGCGTGGTTGAGGCGACGATGGCAAGATTCGCGAGAATACTGCCATGGGCTCGAAGTGCCGCCTCAAAGTTCGAAGAAAGTTCCGCCGCGGCCTGAACCTTTCCCTTCGTCGTGAGTTCAGCGATGCGCAAACGAACACGTTCGGCATGATCATCAAGGTGGGATTCAACCGACACCCGGGCTTCTGTATCAAATGAAGCCTCCCTTACCATTTCTTCAGCCTCCTCTAATCGTCGTAGAACGCGCTTTGCTTCCCATGCGGCTTTCGCTTCAGGAGAAAATGCAACCGCGAGGCGCACGTTTTCATTGATCGAAACTTTCACAGGCCAGAGCGTATCTCCGGGCAAAGAACGTTCCGCCGCAAATGAAATGCTGGTTCCTGCACTGACCAAAAAAGTTGCGAGTAAGGCCGCAGGCAATGGACGGCTAAGCACGCTCCAAGATACAAGCCATGCGCGATGTTCCGGTTCGCGTTCATCCTCGAATCGCTTCGGGTGTTCGAGAACATATGCCGAAACAGCGCGACGGAGCACTGCGCGTTCTTTCTCGGTGAGCGTGACACTCACCGCGGCATCGAATATGTTCTTTTTTTCTCTATCGTCCATGGTGGTTACGTAACTTGCGAAGTTGCCCGACCGCGCGATGTAGTCGCACCGAGACAACATTCTCGGTAATATCGAGTGCTTCGGCGATTTCCTTCGGTCCAAATCCGTCGATGTGGCGCATGACGATTACACGACGCTGTTCATCCGGCATGCCTTCGAGCACGCGGAGCATCTCCTGCACTTCCATATGATCTGCTAGTTGCTCGCGGGTATCTTCGCCGGGATCAAATCCCTCTTCGTTGAGTGCATCAAGCGAGAGCGGCCGGCTCTTCCGGCTCTCATCAATAATGAGATTGTTGAGCACTCGATACAGGAATGCGCGCGGGTTTTCTATTTTCTTTTCCTCCCGAGCATAATCCCACGTGCGCGTGAAGGTCTCCTGCACCAAATCCTTTGCGCGCTCACGCTCGAACACTCGAAAGTAGCAATGCCGAAAGAGGGCATCAGAAAATTCGTCATAACAGCGCATGAATTCTGCTTCGCTCATTTTCGGTTCAATATATACGACGATTTAGGCTATCTTTTCTTACCTTACACCCCAAACAGAGAAAAACGCGAATGTGATGCAACATCAAAAACCGCTGGCGAACCAACGGTTTTTGACTTGATTTCAGGGGCCGAAAGGAGCAAAGCTTAGCGTTTGTAACAAATATAGGTGCTGTGGCAAGCCCTAAGGCAGACCGACCAGCACGGTTGTAGTGTTAATGCAACTTGACCTAAGTGCTCATTCTGCCCCTGAAAGGAATGGGAGATCAGAATGAAACATAGAATATTTTCAAGGATGACTTATGCCACTTCAGCATAGTTCCGGGCGAGAAAATGTCAAACAGAAATTTTCGAGAAACACACAGTATTTCCACAGAAATTCGGAATAAATGAACAATTTATTCAGTGTTTATTCGATTGCCATACACTCCTGTCGTCTCCGTTGCATTCCGGGGTCATTTCTTTACAATAGGACTGATAATTCAGAACTGCGGGCCGCATGCCTTCGGGCGAGGCGAGCCTCGCAATTTCATTATTTCTAAGTTATCAATTGAAAAGTTGCGGGTGTTGTATAATGGTAATACGCGACCCTTCCAAGGTCGAGCTACGGGTTCGATTCCCGTCACCCGCTTGCGCTTGACAATTACTACTATTTAGTAGTATAATATTAGTATTGCTCTTTTCATGCTTGAGTTGGCAATTAGGAACGCATTTTTGTGTTTTTCTTATTGCCAACTCAATCACGACCCGTAGTCCAATCCGAGCCGAAAGGAGCAACCATGAAGCGCCTCATCTTTCTGGCCTATCTAGCAGCGGCACTGGCTACGCTTTCGGGCGTCGCGGACCTCCTCGGGGTCCATCCGTTCCCGCCGATGGTGATGGCCAACGGCCAACCGTTCTCCCGCGTGGAGTCGGCGATGCCGTGGATTTTCGGCGCATTCGGGCTCATGGCCATGGCGCTCGTCGCACGGCCGCGTCCGGATCGCTGGGACAGGGCGCTCAAGGAACTCGTCGCCAAGGGGCGGTGAGTCAGAACTCGGCGACAAGAACGTCCACCGAGAAGCCGCATGGTACGCCGTGCGGTTTTCTCATTTCACAAATACGTAGGTTTTGGTATTTAATTGACTGAAATAGGTTCTCCCTCGACTTCGCTCGGGACAAGATAACGTCCCGCCTCCACTAAAGCTTCGGACGGGCAGGCATCCACAGTTCGACAAGCTCACCGCAGACGATCCCACTTTAAGAAATTAGCAAACTTGTGAGCTGCTAATTTTTGTTAATGATGACGGGGAACGGACTTACCTTAGTTTAATTTCAAAAGTATTGTTGTACTTTTCGAATGTGACTTTAAACGAGTCGAAGAAGCCTTGTTGCCCAAGAAGGGCTCCGACATTGGGACTGTCGATAAAGGCTATGGGTATAGTTACTCGCCCAACATCTTTAATTTCAATATCTACCTCAGGCATCAAGAGAGCTTCCGAACTCCCTGCTATGCCTCTCATTGGAAACTTTAAAGCGGTACCGAGATTTATTTTTAACGCTTGCGCATATTCAATATTGAGCAACGTGTAATCGGCCCCTGAATCGATGAGACCGACGGCTCTTATTTTCTCGCTGTTATAAAAGACCTCGATTGGTATCAAAGGTCTTTTACTGAACTTTAAACTAGGCAGTGGCGGTAGGAATGAGGTGTAATCAAATTTCATACAGCGGCTGGCTCGTATGCCGTATCCAGAGCAACCACTCTCATAAAAAATGATTCGCTCTTCGCTTTCTCGTCTAGTTTTGATCTGGTCTCTTCTAATGAATCGCCGCTTGCAGAAACTTGCAAAAAATCCGGAGTCAAGGCAACCCATTTATCTTTGTAGGGCTTCAAAATCTCCATGTTTATAGTCTTTGATTCCATAGAGTTAGAGTATAACGTTAATCATAAAAATATCAAAATGCAGGAAGGAGTGATAAAATAACGCCTATAAAAACATGTATTCAAATACATGAAACAAATTCTGATGTCCTTCCAGACCTGCCGGCAGGCAGGCATCCACCCCTCGACCCGACTCGGGGCAGGCGATCCCGCTCTCCCACCACTGTACAAAGTGAGAAAGTTAAATAACCTATATCCTCTTTAAATTATAGACTGAACAGCTCTTGTTTGTTCGATGGTGGGAGAGCCCGCTTCGACAAAAACATCGCTTAATTGGCGACTGTTTTATTTAACAGGTAAAATGAACCTGCTATACTTTCTCCATGAAAGACTTAATTATCCTTGCTGGCGCGCCAGGAAGCGGCAAATCAACAATTGGAGAGTTACTCCGAGAACAGGAGGGTTTTGTTTTAATTGACTTCGGATGGTTACGGCAAGGACATCTCAATAATAAATGGTCGAATGCAACTTCGGAAGAAGAGGAAATGACGTATGAGAATCTTATTTTTATTGTCAAAAACTACTGGAAGCATGGATACAAAAATATTATCGTGACTGATCTTCTGGAAAAACGGATTGCTATTCTGGCAGAAACATTTAAAAATTCCGACTATATTATAGTCTCACTCGTTATTACGAATGATGAGGAGTTGAAAAATCGAGTACTCGGAGAACGCGATAGTGGATTTAAGAATGTAGAAAGGGCTATTGAATGGAATGAAAACTTAAGATCTGGGCCTTCACTGCCACACGAATATAAAATAGATAACACTCACAACGACCCCACAAAAACAGTAACCGAAATTCTGAAATTGGTAAGAAAATAAGTTCTCCTCCTACGCTAAAGCTTCCGCCGACGCCAAGGCTGTGGCGGACAAGCCGGACGGGCAGGCATCCACCCTTCGACCCAACTCGGAGCAGGCAATCCCGCTCACGATTTGACAACGATTCGGCAGAGGATATACTTGTAATATAAATTGTTACAATTTTCTATGCGTAATATCATCAACATCTCACTCCCCTCGAGTATGGTCGAGACAGTTGAAAAGAGTATTAAAGAGAAACACTTTGCAACGAAAAGTGAATTTTTCAGAATGCTCATCCGACTGTGGCTAGAAGGAAAACTCGCAGAAGATCTCGGAGAAAGTAGAAAGGAACTCCGAGGAGGCAAGGGAAAACTCCTGCGTTCCCTTAAAAATCTCCGATAGCGAGAGTATGCGGATTTACTACTCTTCCAAATTCGCACGGGAGTATAAACGGCTTCCGAGGAGCATCAAGCGAATTGCCGAAGAGAAAGAACACATTTTCCGGAAAGACCCGTTTGATCCGCGGCTCCATACCCATAAGTTAACTGGTGCCCTTGCCGGGTTCTGGGCTTTTTCTCTTGAACAAAAGTATCGAATCATTTTTGAATTCGCAAAGAAAGAAGAAATTTGGTTTCACTCAGTAGGGGACCACTCAATTTACGAGCGGAGGTGATACAAAACTATTGAACCATTCGCATGCTTGACGAAATAGCACGATTGTGCTATTTTAGTTTTGTTCTTTGATATACTCTCCACTGTAGAAAATAGCTCTTATTGTGAGAGTTATTTTCTGCAGTGGTGACCTAGGTTTAAATTCGCCGTAAGAGGGGATAAACATGGCATACGGTGACTTCGACGAACCGCAACGACCCGAAGAGAGCAATAGTGAATACAGGGCAAGAAGGATTGTTGGGTATGTTGAGTTCCTTCTCCTGAACCGCGGTCTTATGACCTTCACTGGAAGAAGGGACGAAACGTTCTTTTGGAGAGATCTTGACGCTTTGGCAGGGGCTCTTGGTCTTAACTGTCCATGCATTAGGGACAGAAAAATCTGGGTGCTCAGCGGGATGGAAGACCCAGAGAGCCACGTTAAGTCAGAGTCTTACCAAGTCGCCGAGTTGGCAAGGGCACGATTCGTTAAGGAACATGAGACTCGGCCAGAGGACCCTTTCGATCCAAAAAACTGAGTCGCCGCTTACAACATCACTTACGACGCACTTCTATACCGACCCACGAGAGAGGAGATCCCATGATCAGTGGCGACGCATACGACGCTATCGAGTATATCCTTCGCGAGAATGGGATTCCGATCCCCGAAGGGAGAGGACAAGAAAAGCTCGATGAAATCGTGAAGCTCGTTCGTAAGTCGAAGATGCTAGCCGAGGCGAAGGAACGGATCAACAACCTACTTCGAACCGGGTAAAGGAGGAAACGAGATGCGAGTCAAACCTCGCGGCTTAGCACGGTTCGATAGCGTAGCCAAAACTACGCTCACTTGTAGCGAATGCACGAAGCCAATCCATCCCGGCAAGAAGGTCATACTTCTCGTGCGGTGGGTGGAAGAATATCGATTCCCGTCAGACGGTCACACGTTTGTCAGCGGCTGGTCAGACGAAATGGCGGAAACGGAAGTGAAGGTTATCTTTGATCCGAACCCGCGAGTCATCGCGGAGACGGAAACTGGGGCATCGCGGGATGGAACCGACTGTGTCTTGGCTAGTCCGCCGACGTTCACTCTTCATCACCCTGGTTGTGGTGTAGACGATCGACCAATCCGGCGAGTTCCAGGAAGCTACGGAATGGGGAAGCGGCGATAAGGAGAAACATGAATACCACGCGATTGGACGGACAGAAGGATCGCACGTACGAGGAGTGGCTCGGCCGGCAGTCCATCCCCGATGGATTCCGTAAATGGAAACACGCATGGAACCACTGGGACCAGGGAAATCCGCTCGGCTGGGCGATCCACTGTTTTGAGAAGCGCACCCACGGGCACGCCGAAAGGAGAAACTCATTGCCAAGAGACTGGCACAACCCGAACTGCCCCGCGTTCTCGGACTCGATCGCGACCTGCAGGCAGGACTGTGGATACTGGAAGTACGACGGCAAGACCCGCGCCCAGCGCATCGCGGAATTGGAGAAAATCGGCATCCCCGTCCTCGACCAGGACTAGATCCTGATCGGCAAGAAGACCGTTTCAGGAAGACCACCCAGAGTATCGGGTGGTTTTTTTAATTCCGAAATAGTGGATTGAATGGTACGGTACAATTATTGAATAAAACAAAATGAAATGACAAAAGCTGTCCTTTTCGACATTGATGGGGTTCTCCTTAATTCGTTCGAAGCGAACTTGAAATTTTTTCAAGACCTCATGATTCACGCAGGGTATCCGCCGCCTACCCGAGAAGAATTTCCTCCAATGTTCCATTTGAGCATGATGGACGCGATAAAAGCTCTCACGAAATCAAGTAATGCAGAAGAAATAAAGAACATATGGGAGATAGGCCGGAGCAGAGAAGTTCCCTATGATGTCGAGCTCCTCTCCATGCCCGAAGGTACAAAAGAGGTTTTAGAAGAACTAAGTAAAGAATTTGCACTCGGAATTGTCACGAGTCGTCAACAAAATAGCGTATATGAAGCGCCCCGCCTCGCAAAGCTTCAAGCATACTTCCAAGTCGCGGTCTGTTATGAGGACACCATACATCACAAACCTGACCCAGAACCATTACTATTCGCAGCTGAAAAGTTGGCAGTAAAACCGAACGAGTGTATTTATATTGCTGATGTAGAAAACGATATTAAGGCGGCGAGGGCGGCCGGGATGAAAATAATCATCTATTCAAAAAATCAGTTTAGTGAAGCTGATATCTGCGTTTCTTCATTTAAAGATCTGTCGAAAGCGATAAAGACTCTATAGCCGAGATGCAACCCCGCTACGGACAGCGGGCCGAGCTCGGCTGGGCAGGCGATCCCTGCCGACAGGCAGGCCCCCTATTGTTTTGATTGTTTTTATTTTTTATGCTATGTTGGTACTTCGGATTGAGTTGCTATGGGGAAAATGGTCGAGTCCATGGCGAAGATGACTCACGAAGAACAAACAAAATAAACTAACTTGAACAGAATTGAGGCAACACTTTGCCTCTCTCCTGTTTCCCACAACAATGCAAAACGTACAAGGAGCAATGGATCATCTGAAAATGCATCAGACGTATCCTGCCACGAAAGCTGATTTGGTTGAATCCTGCAATAAACTCTCTGATTTTTCTGAGGCTGACAAAACAGAGTTCACGGAAAAACTTCCAGAAGGCACATACCAGACAGCCGATGAAGTTATGAAGGCAGTGGGTATATAACTGTTATATCTCATATCAAAAACCCGCCCCGATTCTCGGAGCGGGTTTTGAATTTTGGAAACAAGTTACGCCACCATTTCCTTCAGCTGTTTTGCTGCGCGGAATTTCGGTGCAACCTTTGCCGCAATCTGAATTTTCTCGCCTGTTCGTGGGTTGATACCCTCTCTTGCGGCACGCCTTGATACTTTGAAGACGCCGAATCCTGCAACCTTCACTTGCTCGCCTTTCGTCATCATCTTCGCAATGTTATCAAAAACCAAGTCTACCACTTCCTGTCCTTGCTTTTTGGTACCACCGATGTGATTGGTGACGAGCTCTGCAAGCCACTTCTTGTCTGGTTTTGCCATGATATTGTTCTGATTAACTCATTGGGCCGACCTTTACTCCGTTACAAAATTTACCGCATTCCATCATACATGCGCCCGCGAATCTTTTTTAAGAGAAACGTGGGAATTTCAGGACGTGATGTAAATTTTGTAACGGGGTTTGCCTCCGCATGTATATGGCGCGGAGAAAGCCTACGTGTGGTTTACTACCTGATACGCAAAATCACTCTACCACGTGAAACCGCGTAAATCAAAGAGTATTGAGTATCCTGTGCAAAAAGCGAGGGCGGATACAGCTAGAAATGGCAGTCTCAATCAAAAAATGGCTCTATAGAGCCATTTTTTGAGTGATTTCAACTACCTCGCATATTCCACAACTCGGTTTTCGCGAATCACATGTACTTTGATTTCTCCCGGGTACTTCAGTTCGTTCTCTATCCTCAAAGCGACTGTGCGAGCCAGGTCGCGGGCCTCAAGATCGCTCACTTTTTCAGGTGTCACAAAGATACGAATCTCGCGTCCCGCCTGAATCGCGTAGGATTTCTCAACACCAGGGAATGAATTCGCGATGGCCTCAAGATCGCCAAGGCGCTTTAGGTAATTTTCAACAGAATCTCGACGCGCGCCGGGACGAGATGCGGAAATTGCATCGGCAGTCTGCACAATGATGGATTCAAGCGTCTCATAAGGGAATTCCTCATGATGTGACTGCATCGCCTGGATAATGCGCTGATCAGAGCCGAATTTCTGGAGAATGCGCCTCCCAATTTCAACGTGCGTTCCTTGCACTTCATGGTCAACGGCTTTGCCGATGTCGTGAACCAATGCGCCCTTCTTTGCGATCTGTACATCGCCGCCGAGCTCCTCGGCAAGCATGCCGGAAATATGCGCCATTTCAATAGAATGTTGGAGTACATTCTGCCCGTAGGAGGTACGGAATTTAAGACGCCCCAAGAGACTCACCAGACGATCATCAAGGTCAAATGCCCCAATCTCAAATGCCGCAGTTTGCCCCGCCTCTTTAATCTGCTTTTCAATCTCTGTTCGCGCCTTATCAACCGACTCCTCAATTCGCGCGGGCTGAATCCGGCCGTCAGCAATTAAATTCTCAAGAGCATTCTTTGCGATGTGACGTCGCACCGGATCGAATCCAGAAATAACCACAGCACCAGGCGTATCATCAACAATAATTTCAACTCCAGCCGCGCGCTCAAGCGCTCGAATGTTGCGCCCTTCTCTCCCAATAATTTTCCCTTTAATTTCCTCGTTCGGAATTGAGACCGTGGTAGTGGTGACTTCGGACGTTGTTGCGGTTGCGACACGCTGAATAATGGTTGCGAGAATGGACTTTGCTTTGCGTTCGAGTTCCTCAAGACCGGTGGTCTCGAGTTTTCGGATCCGTGTCATCAAATCTTCTTCTGCCTCTTTTTCAATGCGGCGAACCAGAAGTTCTCGTGCCTCATCCCTCGACAATCCGGCAACTTTTGCGAGCTCTACTTCAATATTGGCCCGTGCACCCTCGATTTCGGTCTTGATCTCGCGCACCTTCTCGATTTTTGTGCTTAATTCTTGATCCCGCGTATCGAGCTGCACACTTCGCTTATCAACCAATGATTCGCGCTCTCGCAGGCGATCTTCAACCTTCTTGAATTCCCGCTCCCGCTCCTTAATCTCCGAAGCTCCTTCCTCGACAACTTTGACGGCTTTTGATTTCGCTTCAAGCAGAAGTTCCTTTGCTTCTTGGCGCGAATCATCGAGAAGCTTCCTTATTTTTTCCTCTATCGAATCCTTACGACGCCGTCCGAGTTCCTGACGAACGAAATATCCAAGAGCACCGCCGATCAGAAGTGCGAGAAGTACTCCTCCCATCAAGGGAAGTGACATAATTTTTTATATCCGGGAGATCGTAAACGAGAAAACTACACTACTGTATCAGCAATGCAAGATCCGCTATTCGTGTAATAGTCGAACAAAGAAAGAAACACGTGTCGAGGACCCGACGAGAGGAACACTGAAGAGAGATGCTCGCGAACAGTCGTGCGAAAATACCCGCGGTTCTAGGCTTGTCTCGTTAGTGGTATCTTCCGGATGTGGTTAACAAAGTAGACAATTCCACTCTACGACCTTTGGCGACCCATGTCAAACCGCTGAACTTCAATACCAAACGCCTCGGCATGACCGAGGCGTTTGAACTATATTGGAAATACGACCTTTCCCCGCCAAAATTTTTGGCGCCTAAATTGAAGTAACCGCCAAAAACTTAGGCGGATTACTTGATCCGGTCGCGTGCAGTTTCCGGGACTGCAAGCATAGCCAGGAAATCTCCCGAAGCACCCTTGAAGCGACGAAATGCATTTCGAAGATCGCGACCGAAGAAGAAAACCACGGCAAGATACGCAACCACGAGAAGGCGCGATTGAATACTTTTTACAAAGAAATTATTCACGAAGAACATAAAGAATGCCTGGATATTTCCGCTTGCCGCAAGCGCATTCATGAGGATGCTCTTGAGGGAAATATGCGTGAGCACTCCGACGGCAACACCCCCAAGGAGAATAAGCTCAACTGCAAGAAGTGGTGCGATACTGCGCCAAAACCACGTAGCATACACTCGGCGCATAATGCGCTTTTTTAACTCGGGTGACGTAAATGTGGATGGAATCGGTTCCATAGTTAGGATGTAAGAAATTTCTTAAAGAGTTTGCGGGCCCGGAAGAGCTTCATTTTGAGAGCTCCCGATGAGATTCCCTCGGATGCCGCTATGGTTTTATAGGATTTATCCTCTATATAGTATGCCTTGAGGAGTTGCCCCAGATCTTCGGGCATCAATTCTAGTACTGATCGCACTACCTCCTCGGTTTCTCGGTCAAGCATGACCTCCTTAAACTGGATGTGAGCCTCGCCAATCGTAGGATCCACACCCTCGGGTAAGAGCCATTCCTTCTTTTTCACCTTGTGATAGTGCGTAATCGAAGTATTCAACACGATCTTATAGGCCCAGGAACTGAATTTTCGATCTTCACCCTCCCGAAACTTCTTTGCGTAGCGATATATCTTGATAAATGCATCCTGTACTACATCCTCGGCTTCGGTTCGATCGCGCACCACCCTCATCGCAAGGCGCAAGAAGGGTGCTTGATACCGATCAATAAGAACACCAAAAAGCGCCGGGCGTTCTTGGCTCGATCGGAGAATTACCTCGTCCGGAATCGCGGCGATTGCGTCCGGAGCATCTGGTTCGTCTATGGTGATGCGTTCTCTTAGCATTGGGGAACAGAAGTTCTAATGATATATACGTAGCAGAAACGAGTGCACGTTTCAAGCTATGAATCGACCACTCCCTAAAAGCGCCCTTGCCTCCACCGCGACTACATCAGTGCTTCCAATGTGCTTGAAATGTTTTACCAGCTGCATTTCTTATCGCGTGATCATTCTTCGCTCAATTCTTGAGAAAACTTCTTCCCCCTGTAGCCGAGAACTGGGTTATTGTTTTTATCGAATTCTATTGTTGAAAGCTCGGTTTCTTGTACTGCGTTTCCTCCAATTTTATCGAATCCCTCTGGCGATACGTTCTTGTTGTTCGCTATGTAGGTAAGAAGTGCGTCAATAAGAAAACTGTGGCCCATCAGGCCTATTTTCATGGGACGGTCTGGAAAAAATCTCCTTGAAAAATCTGCCAGCCTTTGTATTCCCGAAAGATATTTCTTCGCCATTTCTCCCGGATCAACTGCTATGTTTACTTCCGAATTACCGAACCACTCCTTAATTGCAGCTGAATAGTTCTTCCCGTGTTTGTCCAACAGTTTCTGCCATTCAGGCTTTACCGTTATCCCATCCTCTTCATAAAGATATCCTTCCATGGAAAACTCTTTAAGAAACAAAGGCAATTCAATAACCACCTTGTCGTTGGGAGCGTTATTAATTCTTGAAGCAATCTCATTTGCTGTTTTTAGATAGCCGGACTGATCAGCCTGCTCTTTAATTTCTTCCTTTTTAATGAAACTGACGTTTTCTCCGCTTTCTTTAAGAATTTTCTCTACCTCATCCGTATAAAGCTCCATTGTTGATCTGGTTCTATCAGTGCTTGAAACACCTCCGTAAAAAATTACAGTTCCATTTTCTGATGATTTAACAAGCTCAGCAATTGTTTTTGCCCGCTCCTTCGCTAATTCAACTCCTTGTTCCGATAAGCCGGGGGAAGATTCGACTCCTTCCCCGGATTTAGAATGACGCGTAAGCCAATATTCCGTTGATGGCTCGGCCTCCGAAGGTGTTTTCTCGCTCATAAATTATGAAATATTTAATGAATAATACTAAATTGCATGTCATTTGAGATTGACAATCCCATTATCCGCGTCGAGTGTAATAATCTGTCCTGTTTTTATGACATCCGTTGCTATTTTAGTTCCTATTACGCATGGCTTTCTGAACTCTCGAGACATAATAGCTGCGTGGCACAAAATTCCCCCTTCATTGGTAATAATTCCTCCCGCAATCTTCATCGATGGTACAAATTCAGGCGAAGTCATGGTTGTAACCAATATCTCTCCCTTCTTTAACTCGTGCGCTTTTCTTCGATCTAAGATAACCCGAGCTAGGCCAGTTATTTTCCCGGGAAAAGCAATCTGACCAGATAATTGCTTAACCTTCTCTTCTTTTTTCTTCGGCATAACAAAGTTATGCAACCAATTCGCTTCTTTTCCAATCACTAGAAAAGAACTATGTGGTGCAATTAAATATGCATACCCTCGTTTAGTTCTTTCGAATACAAGATCACGAGAAACAGTTAGATCGCCTTTGCGAACACTATCTATCAATTCTTTGTAAGTCATATGGAGCAGGGCCTCAACGGGCAGAGCCAGAAGTTTCGACATTGAGTTAAAAACGGATTTGTATGCACCATGAACAAGCATAAAGTGATCGACTGTTTCGGTGCGAATATACATGAACCAGCGTACAAAGTTTATCCGCTCTTTCAGATAGGTCGGAAGTTTTGCCGCTCTGATTGTGGCGTTTGCTGCTGCTACTTCTCGATCAGCGGTTTCTAGAAGTTTTTTCTGCTTAAGATACTCCGACGGTTTCTTTAAAAGTTTAATTCTCCCCAGATAGTAGGATTTATCAAAGTACTCATCGTCTATATTATGTAGAGATAAATGCCGATACTTTTTAACGTGCACTGCTAAAGATTGATCAAGTGCCTTCCCGCTCAAGCTACTAACCCTCAAAAGATCTCTTTGTTCGCGGCTTGAAAGCGGAAATCGCATCGGACGATACACCGTATCAAGAAAATTCTTAAGATCCCTATCAGAGCCCTTCCACTTATCTTTGATTTCTGCATCAATTTTCTCTTTTATATTCTCTACCCCAAACCAAAGATAAGCGGCCTCAAAAAATTGAATCCACCACTCAAGATGCTTTAAAAGAAATTTTTCAATCTCTTTCGAGGTAAGTCCTCGCTTGGGAACAGATCTGGCTAAATTCTTTTCAACCGTTACTATATTCGAAACCTCTTTCACTAAACTCTTTGCGAAATTTTTGTCCTCCCTCATCATTTTCCACCATACTTCCGCCCCTTTTTTATTGAGACTGCCGGAAAGATACACCGGCATAACTCCTTTGCCAGCTTCAAAAAATACGACATCAATTCCCCACCGACGCTTCACTGCAGCAGCAGCGTACCGATAGCCATCCATGAAAAAAGGGACACGGCGACGTATCCATCGCGAAAATTCAGCCTGCCTTATGGAAAGTGTGTCCTTGGCCAGAATCTTTTTGTCCAACAACATCCTCGGGTTATCTAATTTGATTGCCATGATTACCCCCAATTTAGCCTAAAATGATATTTTTTCCTATGTGTTGCAAAAATCCTAAGCACAAAATACGAAGTTCTCAACAATATCCAAGTTCAAAATCCAAATACCCAAACGTGTTTCGGAATTTGTGCTTGGAGCTTTTCATTTGTTTCGCCTGCCCGCCGAAGCCTCAGCGCAGGCGGGGATTTAAAAATTAGGATTTCGGATTTCATACGACAGTTGCTACACTAACTATATGTCTGAATACTTAAATTCTCCGCATACACCCTTCGTTCTTATCGTGATGGATGGCTTCGGCATTTCACTTGAACATCGGGGCAACGCGATTCTTGAGGCCTCCACACCAAACCTAGACGCAATCGAGCGGCGCTTTCCGTTCACCACGCTCCAGGCATCCGGCGTTGCTGTGGGATTGCCTTGGGGAGAAGCAGGCAATTCAGAAGTGGGACACCTCACCATGGGTGCGGGGCGCATCATTTACCAGCATCTCACGAGAGTCATCAGCGCCATTCATGATGGCTCCTTCTACGAGAATCCTGCCTTTCTCAATGTTATTAATCATGTAAAAAAGAACGATTCGTCCCTCCACTTTCTTGGGCTTGTCTCATCAGGATCGGTCCATAGCTATATTAATCACCTACACGCCCTGATGGAGCTTGCGAAGCGATCAAGACTTGAAAAAGTGTTTCTCCACGTGATTACCGATGGTAAAGATGCCCCGCGCGACGAAGGAGCTTCGTTCATTAAAAAACTCGAGGATACCATACGCGAGCAATATCCTTCGGTGGTGATCGCATCCCTCATCGGACGCTACTGGGCGATGGACCGAGATGAACAATGGGAGCGAATCCAAAGAGCCTATGGCCTTCTGGTGAATGGAATCGGCGTACCGTTTTCAGACGCATCCGCCTTTCTTACCGAATCATATGCAAAGGGTACCGCGGACGAATCTATTGAACCTGCCTACTTCGCTCGGGAGGGTAAAGTAATCGGACGGATCGCACCGGGGGACGGCCTCATTATTTTCAATTTTCGCGAAGATTCTGTCCGCGAGATTACAGGGGCGTTTGCAAAGGACGGATTTTCGGGATTCCCTCGCGGAAAAATTCAAAATCTTTCGATTGCAACGCTCACGGAATACGATAAAAATTTAACAGGCGTTGCTGCGGCATTTCCGCCTCTCGAGATCCATTGGCCCCTTGCGCGCGTGCTCTCCCAAGTAGGCAAGTCACAGCTCCACATTGCGGAAACCGAAAAATATGCGCACGTGACCTACTTCTTTAACGGCGGCATCGAGAAGCCGTTCCCGGAAGAAGATCGGATTCTCGTCACTTCGCAATCAGTCCCGCACTTTGACGAGAAACCGGAAATGAAAACACCGGAAATTACCGATCGCATTATCGAACATCTCGAGGGATATGATTTTATACTCGCAAATTTTGCGAACGCCGATATGGTGGGGCATACCGGTAATTTTCAGGCGGTGGTGAAGGCGGTTGAAGCGATTGATAAAGCGATTGGCCGACTTCGTGAGGCTGTGTTCGCGAAAGAGGGGATCCTCATCATCACGGGAGATCACGGTAATGCCGAGCAGAAGATTCATCCCTTTTCCGGGGAACCGATCACCGAGCACACCTCAAATCCCGTGCCGCTGTATCTTGTCCAAAAATCCCTTGAGCGCTCAAGCGATCGAAGTCCTGATACCATACGAAAGAAACATGAGACTACGGGAGGCATTCTCACCGATGTTGCCCCGACGATTCTTGAACTCATGCACATTCCCAAACCCGAGGAAATGACGGGAACGAGTTTGCTTACGTACCTCATGAGCGAACCGGAAGAATAAACATCAGCCCTCCGACCGCGGTCGGAGGGCTGATCCTAAATATACAGAATCGCTAGTCGCCAACTTTGACGGTAATTTTTTTCTCTCCTTTATCTTTCTTGGGAAGTTTTATGGTGAGCAATCCGTTCTTAATAACGGCCTGCGCTTTTTGGAAATCCACCTCTTCGGGAAGCACGACGGAGCGGCTGAACATACCCCAGTAGAGTTCCCGATGGTAAAAATTATCATCAGCGACTTCCTGGGTGCGACGGCGTGAACCCCGAATGGTGAGCGTTTCTTCCTGGAGTGATATATCAATATCATCGGGCTTCACCCCGGCAACCATGGATTGAATGACAATCATCGGACCGTCATCATAAATATCAACGATCAGCTGGCCCTCTTCCGGCGCTTCTTCCTCGGCGATTTCCACGGGACGTGACTCCTCAGTGATCGCGGGATGAAGGATCTTTGCCGGAGCGGGAGCTTGCGTGCTTCGCCTCTCGCGGCCCATCGGTGGTCTCACCGAGAATGATGAGGCTGATTTTTCAGGGTCTCGCTCTCCTGCTGGTTCGTCATGTACACGAACACTCCCCGTAAGTCGTTCAAAAAAAGATTTTGCCATAGGTTTTTCTATATTATATCGCTTGAGTTGGTGCGCGCGCTTCGCGCGACTTCAGACGCTCGAAATCCACGAATACGGCGATCGCCATGAGAATCAAAAGGAGAACCACAAAGATGAGAGCGCCCGGAATCGTGTCTTTGATAATAATAAAATAATTGAAGAGTGCATGCAAGACGGATGCCGCAATTAGTGCAACAAAAACGGCATGTCGCCTCCACGGCGAGAAAAGGTGGCGCGCAAGTGCGTAGCCCACAATAGCCGAGGATAAGGCGTGAAGCAGGTTTGCGCCCATAAATCGCGATGCAGTGAGCCCGATTCCATGCCCAAATCCCCCTTCGAACGCAGGAATGAGGAACAGCACGTTCTCAATTGCGGCAAATCCAAGGGCGGCGGTCACCATGTAAATCATCGCATCTACCGGTTCATCGAGTTCGGAGCGCTTGAGGACCGTGAAACGCACCGCCGCGTACTTCAATGTCTCTTCAATGAGTGCTACCCCGAAAAGAACAAAGGGAAGCATCCCGAGAAGGCTTGGCGCGGTCTGGCAGATGAGCCCGCAGGGGAGGTTCGGTGCATCTTGAGACGAAGAACCAAACACCACGAGTTCAATTGCAACAGTTACGAACGCGGCAAGGATACCGGCGGCGAACGTAAAAAGAATCAATTCTTTCGGCTCGGGATGCCGATCCTCGTGCAAATAAAAGATGAGCCAAACGATTGGCGGCAGAAATGAGAGCAGTATGAACCCGGAGTATGCAGTTATGATTGCGGCCATAGAAACAAGGGGTTAGAGAATAGGGGATAGGGAATAGGCATATATGAAATAATCATTTTGAACTTGGCCAAGGCTCAACCATCAACAACCTTTTCTCTCCTCTCTTTTCTCTATGCTCTACGCTCTTTTGCAGATCCTGCCAAAGCGCTTCGGTCACAAATGGCATAAAGGGATGTAATAGTTTCAGGACCGTTCTGTGGATCTCAAGGAGCAGTGATTCTGCCCTCGCTCGCTCTCGCGCATCCGAACTTTGGAGTCGCGGTTTTGTTTCTTCGATAATTTTGTCGGCAAATGTGTGCCAGGTGTAGTGGTAGAGTTTCTCGGCGGCGTGATGAAATTCGAATTTCTCGAGATGCTGCGTCACAATTTTTGTGAGGAACGAAAGTTCTTTCAGCCGCTTTTTATCGTCTGAAGAACGAACGATCTTTATATTCTTTATGTTCTCTATGCTCTCACTTTTTGTCACAATAAACCGATGAATGTTCCAGAGTTTATTTGCGAAATTGCGATACCCCCGAATTTTTTCTTCCGAAATAATAATGTCGTTCCCGGGAAGATTCCCCACGGTGAGCGCCATTCGTACCGCGTCAGTGCCATATTGCTCGGCAACGCCAAGGGGATCAATCACATTCCCTTTTGATTTTGACATTTTTTGGCGATCTTTGTCGCGCACGAGGCCGTGGAGATAGACAGTTTTAAATGGAACTTTTCCCGTGCGATACAGCCCGAGCATAATCATTCGTGCTACCCAGAAAAAGAGAATATCATAGCCCGTTTCCATCACATCAGTCGGATAGAAGGTGCCGAAATCGGTTTTTAGTCCTTGGTTTTTGGTTTTAGTTTGCTGTTCACTGTTTCTTGTTTCTTGTTTCTTGCGACCTGACGCGAGGAGGGTCGCATATGGCCACTGGCCCGATGAGAACCAAGTATCAAGCACATCGGGATCCTGCTCCACAAAATCGCTGCCGCATTTTCCGCATGGATCAGAAATCGCAACATGAAACACAGCGGCATTATGAACCGGTATCTCTCGCACTGCTTGATGCGACAAATTCCTCACTTTCCGAAGAAGTGCTCGCAACCACGCGCCGTGTGTCACGATCGCGACATTCCGCTCCGCGTGATTATTTCTGTGGTGCGCAAGCGCAACAAATACCCTCTTCTCGAGTTCTTCATATGACTCACCACCGGGTCCGGGCGGATTTCCGCCGTGCTCGGTTTCGAAATCTGGATATATGATCCGCAATTCGTCTCGCGTTTTTCCCTCGTATTCGCCGTAATTCCGTTCACGCAGCGCTGAATCAATAAACACTTCTTTGTTCAGTGCGTGCCCAACGATTTCTGCAGTCTCGCGCGTTCGTCGAAGATCCGAAGCGAGGATCAAATCAATATTATAGGTTTTCAGCTGCTCCGCCGCTTCCTTTGCCTGCGCCCTACCTTTCTCGTTAAGGCCCGGTGCATCCGCGCTCTGCCCCTGAATCCTGCGCTCGGCATTCCAATCCGTCTCGCCATGCCGCACAAAATACCAATTCCCTTTGATTTTCGGCTTCATGCGAATATCGCCGCACCCAATGCAATACCATGCGGGAATCCGGATACCCCAGGAAATTTGGCGTGAAATATTCCAATCGCGGATGTTTTTCAACCAGTGGAAATAAACTTTTTTTGTTCGCTCTGGAATAAACTGAATCTGTTTTGTTTCAACCGCCGCAATGGCTTTCTTCGCAAGCGGCTCCATTTTGACAAACCACTGCGGCATAACCATTGGCTCAACCACATTTCCGCATTTGTAACACACCGAAACATTATGCGTGTACTGCTCGTCAATTTTTATGATGAGACCGCGTGCTTGCATATCTTCTGCAACTTTTTTGCGCGCTTCGGCAACTTTTAATCCCGCATAGGGGCCAGTCTTCTCATTAAGCTTTCCGTCCTTTCCAATCACTGATCGCACTTCGAGTTTGTGGCGCTTTCCGATTTCAAAGTCCGTAGGATCATGCGCGGGCGTGACTTTAATAACCCCCGTTCCGAATTTCGGATCAACTGCAGAATCTCCAATAACTTTGATTTTTGCGGGGCCGAGAAGAGTTTCTATTTCAAGTTCTTTTCCAATGTATTTTTTAAAGCGCTTGTCGGTGGGATGCACAGCAACCGCGGTATCCCCGAATTTGGTTTCCGGACGGACGGTCGCGAGTTCAAACGGGCCGTACTTAATATAGTAGAGCGGGTCGGATCGCTCTTCATACTTCACCTCAAGGTCAGAGAGCGTTGTTTGATGCTTCACGCACCAGTTCACAATCCGTTCGCCGCGATACAACAACCCATCCTCGTAGAGCGCATGAAAGGTATCTTTCACCGTCTCGACAATTTCCGGATCAAGGGTAAATTTTTCGCGTGACCAATCGCAGGATGCACCGAGTTTGCGCAGTTGATTTTCCATGACCCTCTTATTTGCCTGCGTAAAATCCCACATCTCCCGAAATAGCTGATCGCGTGGAATCTGAAAACGATTCCGTCCCTCCTTCTCAAGTTTTTTATCAAACACCACCTGGGTCTCGAATCCGGCATGATCCGCACCGGGAAGCCAGAGCGTTTTCCGCCCGCGCATGCGCTCGAATCGCACCATAATATCCTGCAAGGTTACGAATACGGCATGCCCAATATGAAGCGCACCGTTTGCATTTGGAGGCGGCATGATGATGGTGAAGGGTTTCGCGCTCTTAAGATTATCAGCCCGAGGCTGATGCGCCTCGGGCGCAAAAAACCCCGACTCTTCCCAGGAGCGGTAGATTTTGTCTTCAACTTCTTTCGGCTCGTATGTTTTCGCTAACTCCTTTGCCATGAATGCCATTCTTGTTACACTCTTTGTAGCTTAGCGCGAATGTCGGCCTTTATCCACGTTTTCTTTGGAAGGAGGATGGATATGGAAGAGCGCGATCTCGCAGACGCTTCGACCGGATCTGATGAGCAGATTCCTGTTGGTCTAGCCTTTGGACGGGCTCTCACCCTTAACCGCACCGGACCATGTGCGAGGCCGGAGGGTTGTCCTGTGCCCCAAGAAGCGCTCCACACCCCGAACGCATGTGAAGACATTCTCGATTGCCCTCGGAGGATTCCGCCGGCCTTCGCGGACTAACACACGGAAAGACTCCGTGTGTATTTTTTACCCCATTAGAGAATTCAAACGTGGCATCTGGCCGAGCGATCGTTCGAACCTCCATATCCCGTCGCTCGTGTGGGCGCATTCTCTAACGGGGTTTGCTGTGGAAAGTTCTCTTGACGGACTTGGAGAAGATGCGCTACGGTACGTCTTGGTATGTCATCCTACGAATTCGCCTCAATTTTCACGTCCTTCGAGAAGGCATCAAGAATGGGACTTACAGTCCTCGTCCTTTCGATTGCCATTTGTCTTACGTGGAAGCGAGCGAGTGAAAATCTGGAGACGGTGCGGGTTCCGATGACGTAGAATCCCCCTGAACGTGTATCACCTCCAGCCTTTCACCAAATCAGTGAGAGGCTGATTCGTTGTTCTTTTCAAAAGAGAAGCAGATGCAGTGCCTTCCACCACGAGGTGATCTATGGCACATCTTGCATTACTCCCGCATCGCCGCAGACCCGGCTGGTGGTTGGTGCGGGACATCCGAGAGAAGTGGACGGACTACGAATCGCTTCCGAGCAATGCACGCGTGATATTTGCGGGTTCGCAGGAACTCGCAGTCAGACCGGAGAAATCCATATGGTCAAATGATGAGGTGTTCACCCGGCAAGATGTGGGACCATTTATCCGGCAGAACATCGAAGCGCGGAAGTCTGCCATCCCGTTCGAAGAAACCATCATCGCAAGCGACTGAAGGAAAGGAGGGGACATGGCACGGCCAGCTGATCCAGAAATGCAACTCCGCCGGTATGAGATTGAGGTTGAATCTCTCCAAAGGAGTCTCGCTCGTCCAGCCAGAACTGCAGGCGCGGACATGATGAACGGAGATCGTCCCAGTCCTACGCGGCAGATTGCCCGGAAGAAGCGCCTCAAGGACCTCGAGAAGAGGATCATCCCCGAAATCGTCCGGGCATCAGCTGCGCTCGCTGAATCAGCCACAACATACTAGGAGGGACCATGCCAATACCCTTCAAGTTCGTACCCGAGAACCCAGGCGACCCGAAATCGCTCTTCGTGTGCCAGGAAGTCTATCTCCTCGGCAGACCGGTTCCTCCACCAGAGGAACTCAATGCGGATGAATTCATCGTCTCCGGATCTCTCGGACTCTCACACCAGAAGCTCACACGCGCCGAAGTCGTCGAGGGTTGCGCTGTATACAACCACCAGATCCGGCAGAAGTAGGAAGCCATCACACCTGCTCATCCACGGATGCGTCCAGAAGTCACGGGCAAACCGCCGCGTAGAGGCAGCCTTTGGGGTACGAACTGAAAGGAGGAATGTATGTGCGAGAATCCCGATCAACCAGCTGGGATCGAGACTCCTCGTTTCCCGCTCCCCGAGCTCCCCGACGGAGATCTGGTGAACTCAAATCTCTCCCGTCAACCGGAGCGGCCGCCTGAACCATATCAGCTCTCCGAGAAAGAGCTCAAGCTCCTCGAAGGAGATGAGCCGAGCGGAAACTAGGCGACACGCCCCATGCGAAACGAACATCGCATGGGGCTTTTTCTTTTGTGCCCCGTTAGAAAAATAATCTCGGCGAATACAAATGACGAAAAAATTCCTCAAAGGGTGAAAATTGAATTAAAAAGGATGCTCCATTTTTCTAACGGGGTGTGGAAAAGACTCTTGACGTCACGAGGCTGAATTTGCTATGAAAGGTATGTCATGCATCGATCAGCTTCGTGGTATTTTACAGGGTTTTTCTTCCGACCGCGGTCGGCTGTTCTTGCGTGATGAGGTAACCTCGATTCCGACGCAGCAGCCCCGACGGTCCGTCGGGGTTGTTTTAGTTCTTCACAACAAAGAATACAAGCGCAGTGCACATTTCACTGGAGGGAAGACGTTATGGGAACTGGCACAAGTGTGCCGGCAGAGCCAAGAGCCAACGATCCAACGCCGTGCGCCTCGTGCGGGCAACCAACAAGGGAGAAGCCAAAACCTGGCTGGTACTTCGTAAAGGCGACTATCCGAGAGTGCACTGACAAAGCCTGCCCAACAAAGCAGCCAAAAGGGGGAATCTTCCATGGCTAGTGATCCGGTAACCGATGGTGCGGCAGCAGCGAACCGGTACGCGACTGATCGGAAGCCCGAGGACCTCATCATCCTTGCCGATCGACTTGCGGGCGCGAGGAGTCCCGAAGAGTACGCACGACTCTTCAAAATCGCCAAGGGCAAGGACCTCACCAAAGCAAAGGAGCCAACGCCGAAGAAGCCCTAGAGGCGGTTAAGCCGAAGATTCGGCCGAGCCTGGAGAGATCTCCAGGCTTTTTTATTTATTTGTCCGCGATCCGCCGGCTGGCGGAGAGCGGCGACAAACAAATAACCCCGCATCAAGTTTGCGAGAAACAGGATTCAACCCAGTTAAAAGCCGAAGGCGGATTCCGTGAAACAGCCCTGGTATATGAAAACTTCTATTCGAACTTTGGTGCGGGGTCCTCTCAATCGTCTAAACGAAGGTTCGGTCTCGCATCGAGCTTTCTCCAATCTGCACGATGCCTGCGATTAAAGTATCCGGCAAGGGCAATCATGAGAGCGTTATCGCCAGTTAACGAAATTTGAGGGAATAGGGTGTAGGGGGTGGGGGATAGTTTTTTGAGTGCAACTCCAAGGTCGTGACGGAGTTTTTTGTTTGCGGCAACTCCGCCGCCAATCATAACCGTTTTTACCTGATGCCGCTTTGCCGCGCGAATAGTTTTTGCGACGAGTACATCAACCACTGCAGACTGGAAACTTGCGGCAATATCGCGTTTCGCTTTTATATCAAGTTTTTTGAGATCACGAAGCGTATAGAGAACAGAAGTTTTCAAGCCGGAAAAACTAAAATCAAAATTAGGCACATACATCATGGGGCGAGGAAACGAGAAGCGTTTTTCATTTCCAGATTCTGCGAGCTTCGAAATGATTGGGCCTCCGGGGAATCCGAGTTTCATCATTTTCGCAACTTTATCAAATGCTTCACCCGCCGCATCATCAAGCGTTTCTCCGAGTACCCGATAATTGCCATACCGCCGCATGAGTACAAGCTCGGTATGGCCACCGGAAACAATGAGACAGAGCGCGGGGAAGAGAATAGTGGATAGGGGATAGAGGATAGAGCCACGACGACCTGTTCTCTCATCTCTATTCTCTACTCTCTCACTAACTTGCTTCAGCAAGTTAGTGGCGATATGTCCCTCCAAATGATTCACGGGAATAATTTGCTTTTTCCAAAAAAAAGAAAGAGCTCGCGCAAAATTCACGCCGACCCAAAGTGCAGGTGCGAGCCCGGGTCCTACAGTCACCGCAATAGCGTCGATGTCAGGCGGAGACATCGTGATAATTTTTCCCATCCGAGAAAGAAGTTCAGGTTCGCGATCAAGAATAGAATCTAGAATCTTGAATCTAGAATCTAGAATCGTTGTTTCCTTTTTGATTCTTGACTCGCACTTCATGATCCCACTTTCGCGCAAGGCTCGCAGTAACACAGGGACAAAGTTCTTCTGGTGTTCTCTTTTTGCTAAGTTTGGTACTACTCCGCCGAATTTCGCATGCAACTTCACCTGCGAGGAAACCACATTCGCGAGCACGCGAACGTGTGGCGCATTTTTGGTACCGCCAACTTCAATAATAGAAACCGCAGTTTCATCGCAACTCGACTCAATACCTAGAATAACCATGGAGATTATCTCTGATATGGAACAGCTTACATCACTATAAACGCCGACTCTCGCCCCGCACCGAGCGAAGCTTTGGTATTGGGGACTCGATTTCGAAAATTCGCATGCCGCCCATCATAACAATTTATTGCGATTTTTCAATGTTTCTGCTAATATTCCAGCGTTGCTCGCGCTTCGAAGCTCTGGTAACAGCCGGAGCAGAGTAGGGCTCCCATCGTCTAACGGTTAGGACAGCGGGTTTTCAATCCGCTAACCGGGGTTCGACTCCCCGTGGGAGCATTGATTCCATATGATTTCCTTTGAAGAATTCAAAAAACTCGACATTCGTATCGGCAAAATTATGCACGCCGAGCGAATTCTGGATTCTGACAAACTTTTGCGGCTTGAAATAGATTTGGGAAATGAAAAACGCCAGATCGTTGCCGGCATTGCGGCATTCTATGAGCCAGAAAAACTCATCGGACGCGAAGTTCCTATTCTCGTGAATCTTGAACCGCGCATGCTTCGCGGAGTCGAATCACAAGGCATGCTTCTTGCGGCGGATGCAAACGGCGAACCTGTGCTCTTTTCGCCCGATAAAAACGTTCCGCCGGGAAGTATTGTAAAATAACTCTATGCTGCTCGACATTGGACTCGGCATTGTTTCGGCAATTCTTGTAGGAGAACTCTATTCACTCGATATCACGCCGCTCCTCATAGGGCTCGGCATTGCCTTCGCACTCCTTCCCGACATTGATTTTATCTACTCGGTCGCGCGGCATTGGCGAAATAATGAGAGCAGTAACGAGCGAGCGATCATAAAACATCGCGACCTTGTCCACTACCCACTGATCTACCTCCCTCTCGGCGGGCTTATCGCCCTCTCATTTGGCCCCGCATATTCTCTCCTTTTTCTTTTCGCATCTCTCGGCCACTTCATTCACGACTCAATCGGCATTGGATGGGGGATTCCCTGGCTTTGGCCGTTTACCGAACGAAACTACACATTCTTCTATCGCTACACCGCACCGGAGAAAAAACTTCCGTCACAGATGCTCTACCGATGGGAGCGGGAGCATATCGATACCCTCATTGATGAATACAATGATACAAACTGGCTCGAAAATATCTACTTTAAACTCCATCCGGTGTTTCTGACTGAAATTCTCTTTTTCGTTGCAACGCTCTTCATTCTGTGGCATATCAAAGTGTAGAGTAGAGCACAGAGAGTAGTGAACAAGGGCGGTTAGCTCAGTGGTTAGAGCGGTCCGACCGCGGTCGGACAGGCCGCAAATCTCATCGACAACCATGCCAAAGCCAGGTATCTATATTCTGAAAAGTGTAAAGAATGACCGATTCTATATCGGCAGTACTGATAATATCGAACGACGTCTCGAACAACATAGTACGGGCCTAGTGAAGGCTACGCAATGGATTCGTCCTCTTCAGTTGAAGATTTTTATAGCCTGCGAATCGTTGCGTACAGCACGACAATATGAATACCGCTTGAAACGCTACCATAGCCGAGTCATTCTGAAGAAGGTCATACGAGATTCCTGTCTACCTTGGGAACATCAAAATACGGGCGTGTAGCTCAGCTGGTTAGAGCGCGTCGTTGACATCGACGAGGTCCCCCGTTCGAGTCGGGGCACGCCCACAAAGAGCGGTCCGACCGCGGTCGGACAGGCCGCAGGTCCCCTAGGCCGACCCTAGTCCGCACGCGGACGGGTTAGGACCGGCGTTAGCTGGGCTAGGCGATCCCTATACCGCCCACCGACTTTGACAGAGATATAGGATTCGTTAGAGTAGATACACAGTATGGCAAAAAACAAAAAAGCAATGAGCGTCGAAGAGTTGGCGCGGATCACGTCCGATGAGTTTTCTGAACTTCGAAAGATCAACCATCATATTGTCCAGATTCTCGACACCATGCAATCCGACTTAAAATATGTAAAACTCTCGACGCGCAGTCTTCCGATACTTGAACGCGAAGTCGAAGATCTTGCGCATCGTGTTTCTCGTCTTGAGCGTCGCACAGGTGCTTCACGGTAAAAGAGAAGGCGGAATGACCAATTTCGTTGCCGCTCGGCAGAGCGCCCCGGCGGCATTTTTTATTAGCAACTTGCTTAAAATCCACGCAGTAATAGTAAGTAAGGTAGTGCACCTCGAAAAGGGAGGAATAACTCATGGCAGATGCCAAAGCTCCTCAATCTAACCTCGATCGCTTTCTCACTGGCCTTGCTTCGGTGGCTACCCACCGCTTTACGCTGGGTTCCACACGTTGGGATATCAAGAACCTGAAGAGTTGGACCCAGCTCTTTGGAATCGCGGAGGTCGCAATTGAAACGCCGCCTTCCCTGCATATTTGCCTTGATGGCGGGGAGCGAGACAGTCTCGTGAAGCTGAAAAGTATCCTAAGTCTAGCTATCCAGCATCTCCCAATCGCATATCGATGGATACAGCCGGCTTCGCGGCAAGTCGCTCTTTCAAGTGGAGATACGGACGGCTGGCCGAGCTCTCGTAGGTTTGACGTGATCTCGGCCAAGAGCGTGGCCTTCCACAGTGGTATGAAGGATGTTGTTGTTCTTCTCCCTCCGGAAGACCTCGAAGAGCGTTCTCAGCGCTGGCGGGACTACGTTGAAGGTTCGTGGATCGTTGCGGTATACGAACAACGTCCAGGGCAACAAGCGAACGTTATCGCAACCCTCCGCGCTCTCATCAATGTGCGAGCAGGCGAACGACGCCATACTCCTTGGCTCTTCACGACTGACCCTGAAGGCAAATTTCGGTGGGAAGCCACCGAGCAATACAGGGTTCAGCCACTTCCGAACAACATCAACGTACTCTGACCACAGAAGAACCACTGTGGTCATTTCTTTTCAACCCAAAATAAGTTTTCCACATCCCTGTTGCATGGCATGGGGTCCATGCTATAGTGACGACACTAATCGCGATTGCACTCTCCCAACATCATAGGTGCTAACCACGCATGGAAGTGAGGTGAAATTCCTCCGCTGTGCCGCAACGGTAAAACCGCATCATCGCGGGTAAGTCCGGTCTTTGCGTGGTCGTAATCCCGAGCAGGAAACTTACCTCGATGCGTAATCACGCAACGATACGAAACTGACTGCCGGGCCACCGGTGGTTTTTTTATTGCTTGTCTCGGAGCGTGAGCCGAAAGCGATATGCGACGAGCAACAAGCAATAACCCCGTACCAAGCTTCGAGCTAGACTCGGCGAACAACATATGAAGCCGAAGGCGAATTCCGTGAAGGAACCGCCTCATGAGCCATACTCCCTTCGAGCTTTGGTGCTGGGGTATGCAACATTGACGAGGAACCTTCGAGAAGGCGGGTTACTCATTGAAACAATCAAATTATGCCCACAAAAAAAATTGCATCTCTCATCATTCTTGCCGCAGGAATCACGCTTGCGATTTTGCCGTTCATCCGCGAGCGTCCCGATTCCACTAGAAAGATGATACCGCTATCAACATCCATTCAACCTGCACAAAACCCAAATACCGAAACGAACACTCCCCAAACCAATGAGGCAACAAGCACCACACAGCAACCAGCACCTCCAGCCGCAGAAAAATTCTTCCACGCCAAACTAATTATCGACGACAAAAGTTATGATCTTGAGTTTCGAGAAGGGGAGGCACTCTATGATGCTCTGTCGCGTCTTTCAAAGACCGGCGCAATCACCGTTGGGGGACATGAATTTTCCGGCCTTGGTTATTTTATAGATGCGCTGAATGGAAAACGCGCGGCAGGCGGCTACTCTTGGGTGTATGCAATCAACGGCGTGAAATCGAGCCTCGGGGTTTCGAGTTATAAAGTTCGAGAGAACGATTTGATTCTTTGGACGTATGAAAAAGCATATTAGCGAAACCTCCATGCATTCTGCCAAAAAAATTCTTCTGCTGTGCCTCGCTTTTTTTGCATTCACTTCCGCCGTACAAGCTGATGGCGATCCTACTATTCAGCTCCGAGTCGCAATTGACGGTGCGATTATATTTGACCAAACCCTTACCGTTCCGCCCTGTGCGGCAACAGCTTCATCAACGCCTACATCCTCATTGTTCTGTGCGCTTGAGTCATCCGGCCTCACACCCAGTTGGGGTTTCTTTGGGGAAGATGCGTTTCTCGACTCTCTTGCCGGGCAATCAAACAACGAGAACGGTAACAACATATATTGGCTCTACTTCGCAAACAGTGTCTTCGGGGAACACTCGATGAATACGGAAATTCTTGCGAACGGCGAGCGATTACTCGTTGAATACAACACTCCACCGCTTCGGATCGAGCCCTTTGCCGAGGCACCGCAAGCTTTTGCAACATCAACAATTGTCGTCTCGGAATTCGGATTCGACGTTTTTTTCAATCCAACATGGTCACCTTCGAGTGGCGCTCTCGTCCACATATCTTCGGGCGAAGAGCTCATAACGATCGCGGATGGAACAGCCGAATGGCTTGTGGGGACGAGTTCGCCCTTTTCTCTCAACGCGACAAAATCGGGATTTGCTGGAGCGGATCCGATCGATGTCACTCCGCTCGCACCTCCGCCGCCGCCGACAAGAACACTCCATCTCATCGCTCAAGCAACGAGCACGGTCCTTTTCGACGACAAAATTTCGTTTTCGCCGTGCGCTCCCGAAACAGGCGCACCGGAAAACTATACGCTCTTTTGCGCAGTTGAAGCATCGGGGCTTGCTCCCACATGGACGTGGTTCGGAGACATGGCATTCCTCGATTCGCTTGCTGGAATCGCAAACAATACAGCAGGCAACAATATTTTCTGGTTCTATTTCCTCAATGAGGAACTTGGATTCAACGCAATGAATTCAGAAATACTTCAGGGAGGCGACACCATTGCACTTGGATATGGCGCAATGCCCCTTCGGATAAAAATTGCTACCACTACTCCAACCGTGGGCGAAACAATGATGGCCGATGTAGAAGAATTTTCTTTTGATCAAAACTTTAACCCCCAATGGCTTGTGGCTGAAGGCGCATTGCTGATGGCAAGCGACGGACGAGAATTCCAAGTTGGCACAAGTTCAGTTGCGGTTGTGATTACATCGGTCTCTCCTTTCTCGCTCCACGCAGAAAAGGCAGGAGCCATTATATCGAGTGATGTTTTCATCAATCCAATTGAGGCAACATCATCAACTCCTGAAGAAGGTTCTGGGAGCAACGAAGGAAATAGCAACGGCAGTGGAGGGGGAGGTGGCGGAGGAGGTGCTACCCCACTAAATCTCGACATTGAAAAATTGCTCAATTTTCTCGACTTATATCAACACCCCGACGGCTCGTTCGGTGCCGATCTTTATTCAGACTGGGTAGCAATCGCATACAGCGCCACCACGGGCCATGATGATTCGCGTAGCCGACTTTCCGAATTTCTTAAACAGGACGAACTCGATGGAGGACTGATTACTGATGCCGAACGGCGAGCCATGGCATTGATGAGCCTTGGCATTAACCCTGCCACCGGAGCAAAAGACAATTACATCAAAAAAATTATCGCCGGTTTCGATGGAACTCAATTCGGAGACCCGACACTCTACAACGACGATATTTTTGCGATTATTGCGCTTGAGCGCGCGGGATTCATCGGGGATCCAATGTTAAAAAAATCTGCCGACTTCGTGACAACATTCCAGCATACAAACGGTGGCTGGGATGGCCCGGATATTACCGCGGCGGCAGTGCAAGCACTCACATCTGTTCCGGGTGATTCACAAATTACATCGTCACTCACCAATGCGATCGCGAATCTTCGATCTTCCCAAACAAATGACGGAGGATGGGGGAGTTCATTTGCAACAAGCTGGGCCCTTGGAGCATTCGCGGCATTGAACGTCGACCCACGATCTGTCGAGACAAACAATCACGATGGCATTGACTATCTGACCCCACTCCAGCAAAGCGATGGGGGAATGGAAAATACCACAACAGCCCTCAATACCCGCATCTGGGCAACTGCGTATGCGGTTCCGGCTGCAGTCGGAAAATCGTGGCGCGATCTTCTTTCGTCGTTTGTACGCGCAACTGAAAATGGACAAGAAGTTACGGGCAACGCAGGTTCTTCGCAAACTACAACAGCAACCACAACAGATGCGGGAATAGCGACCACGACACCTGCAGTGCTCGGAGAAACCGCAACGACAACTCCTCCAGGACTCGTCCTTGGTGAAAGTACAACAACACCTATTGCAGTGGGCGAGAAGTTAGAGCCGAAAGGATTATTCCCAGTCCAAAATAGAAAAGTGACCGTTCCGACTACGGCAACCAAAAATTCCGCAAGCGCGCCGGCATTACAAGATCACACACCCGTTACAACAAAACAGGTAAATATCGTAGCATCTCCGCTCTTTTCGGATCTTAAAATCTACTGGCCCGCGGCAGGCGCACTCATCTTGATCGCCGGGTGGCTTTGGTTCACGAAAATTTTCTAAAATAGTTTTCGAAATTTCTTACTTGCTTTTTCTCTGATACTCGCTAGAATCGTGGGGCAGACTTTGGAATGCACTTTTTCATGGGAGGCATTTATGCCGATCAAGCTCGAATACGCAGTGTCGTATGACATCCTCGACGAAGTAAAGCGAGACTGCATGGCAGCAGCTCGAGAAACCGACAATGAAATGCGGCGTCGAGGTTTCGCGATCGAATCCTGGAGCCGCGGAGAGAGCTGTCTTCTCGCGCGACACCGCCTCGGATTTTGGCTCGGATATACTCAGGAGTGCCTCGGCACGATGAATCTCGCCGAAGATGCCCGAGCGGCCGAGAACCCAGAATCTGACTCCTTCTTCGATCATGTGGCTCAGACCGGAGTTGCCATGATCGTGAACGACATCGGATCCAGTGGCACTCGTCCCTTCGTTGTCGGCATGTACCTCGCAGTCGGCGATGAGAGCTGGTTCGCGAACAAGCGGCGCCGAGAGAAACTCATCATCGGGCAGAAACGTGCCTGTATCCTCGCCCGCGCGACATGGGGTCCCGGCGAAATCCCGAAACTTCAAGGGAACGTGACTCCCAAAGGAGCTGACCTTGCGGGATCGGGCATTGGCATCGCCACTGAACGCCGACACATCATCAATCCGAAAAACATCCGGCATGGTGATGTGATGGTCGCGGCGACCGGAACAGGGCTTCACGGGAACGGCTGGACTGCGGCGCGAGATCTTGCGAAAAAGCTCCGCCCGCTCCACTACCGAACGCCTGTTCCAGGAACAGGAACTGACTACGGGACCTTGCTCATCCAACCGACGCCGATCTACAGCACCATGGTGGAGGACATTCAGGACCTCGGTGTCTCGATCCACTACGCTGTGAACATGACGGGCCACGGCTGGCTCAAGCTCATGCGAGCGCCCGAACCGTTCGTCTACGTGATCGAGTGTCTCCCGACGCCTCAACCCATCTTCACCTTCTTCCAGAACAAGACCCGATGGCCGCTCGAGAAGATGTACCGCACCTTCAACATGAACGCGGGATTCGTATTCTACGTTCGCGAGCGCGCTGTTACGAAAGTCATCGCCGTGATCAAAAAGCATGGTCTCGACGGCGTTGTCATCGGCCACATCGAGAAGCGCGGCAACAAGAAAGCCATCGCCGGTGAAATCGAGTTCGACGGATCCGAGCTGAATATCCGCTAACGGGACGAAACGAAAACGTTCCGCCTGCCCCGTAGTGAACTGAAAGTTCTGCTAACGGGGTTTTTCTTTTTCTAAACCATATAGGCCTTATTCGGGCGAATAGGGGAATAGTTCTATCAATGTCACCTGTACTGTTTTCGCCCTGCAACCCTGCTACACTCTTATTATGGAGATTCCCATCATCCACGAGGATAAAAATTTCATCGTCATCGACAAACCTGCCGGAATCGCGGTTCATGGCGGTGCCGGCGTTCATGGGGATACCCTCACCGATTGGCTCATCCGGCATTATCCCGAAGTTGCATCAGTCGGCGATGAGCCATCGGTGCGCCCCGGCATTGTGCATCGCCTCGATAAGGGAACGTCGGGTGTTATGGTGATCGCCCGGACTCAAGATTCATTTGAGACGCTGAAACAGCTTTTTAAATCGCGGCAGGTTGAGAAAATATATCTTGCCCTTGTGATCGGATCACCAAAACAAAACGCAGGGCTCATTGACGGCGCAATTGGAAGATCACTTCGAAATCCGACAAAGCGCGCGATCGGAGACGCGGCGCGCGGAACTCGCTCGGCAATCACGCACTGGAAAATGCTCGAGCGCTTTGACGGATTTGCGCTTGTGGAAGTAGCACCGAAAACCGGCAGGATGCACCAGATCCGCATTCATCTTTCATCCCTCGGGCATCCGATCGCAGGGGACCACACCTACGGAGCAGGCCGCATCGCCCCCGCAGGGTTATCACGCCCCTTTCTCCATGCCTGGCGTCTTACGTTTAGTTATCCCGAAGGCAGACGATGGCAGTTCGAGTCAGCCCTTCCTCATGACCTTTCTCAAATTCTTGCTTCTCTCCGAACATTGCGGAGAAATACGTAATATGATATAAAGACCCTCATGAATCTGATTGCCGAATTCACAAAGCCGTACCTCCGCACCGACATTCCCGATATCCGCCCGGGGGATACAATTAAAATTCTCCTGAAAATCAAAGAGGGAACAAAAGAGCGACTTCAACCGTTCGAAGGGCTTGTGATTGCGCGTAAACACGGCAAGGGAATCTCGGCGACGATCACGGTTCGAAAAGTTTCTGGAGGATACGGTATCGAACGAATTTTCCCCATTCACTCGCCAACCATCCAGTCCATCGAAGTCCTCCGACGATCTCGCGTACGAAGAGCCAAGCTCTATTACATCCGCGAGCGCGCAGCGAAAGAAGCGCGCCGCAAGATGAAATCCGAACTTGCCGCACCCGTCACGGATAAATCAGAGAAAACTGAAATAAACGGTGCAGACTCATAATAGTTAGGGTGATTTTTTGTTGAAAAAATTGGCATACGCTATATCATTGAGGTATGGGAATGCGAGGGCCAAAACCACGAAAGACTGTATCCATAATATGGAGGCCAGAATTGGCTTACGCCGTTGGACTCATAACTACCGATGGCAACCTATCGAAAGATGGGCGGCACATCAATTTTACCTCGAAGGATCGCGTGCTTGTTACTTTATTCAAGAAATGTCTTGGTATTAAAAATCGCGTCGGGAAGAAGTCGCGGAGTACCGAGAAAGTCAAGCGTTATTTTCAAGTTCAATTTGGTGATGTGCATTTTTACGGATTTCTGAAAGACATTGGACTCACGCCTGCGAAGTCAAAAACGCTCGGAGCGATAGCAATACCCGATCGATACTTCTTTCATTTTCTCCGAGGGCATTTTGACGGAGACGGGACGTTCTATTCGTTTTGGGACCGTCGCTGGCGATCAAGCTTTATGTTTTATACCGTCTTTATCTCGGCAAGTTTACCGCATGTGCTGTGGCTTCGAGAGCAACTGCGGCGAATGATCGGTGTTCAGGGACACCTCACACAGGATGGGAATCATCGTACCTATCATCTAAAATACGCCAAAACCGAATCACGACCGCTCATTCATCGTCTCTATCAAAATGGATCAGCATGCTGTCTCGTACGAAAGCGCTTGAAAATAATGCGTGCATTAAGTACAATATCTTGACAATCATTTCATGCGCGGGTGGCGGAACGGTATACGCGCAAGGTTGAGGGCCTTGTGGGGGAAACCCCGTGGAGGTTCAAATCCTCTCCCGCGCACAAGCAGAGACATTTTCAGGATTAGGAAAGAGGAGCGGATTTTGCAAAGCAAAATCCGCGCACTGACCCCCGCGTCCGCCTACGGCGGAAGCCGTGAAATCCCATAATTCGCCCCAGCGTATGGAAACCGTTTTGTCCTTGATTTCAGGGTTAGAGCCGATTTTCTGAAAAAACTTCTTCCATTCCAAGTGATTGGAAGTTTTTTCTAAATCGGACGCTTGTTTCAAGGACAAAACGAAACTCCGCAAGGGTTCGACCCAATTCTTTCTCTGTTGCCCAAAATCTCCCCAGATGGGAAGATAAAATTCTTGGACGGTTAGCTCAGTTGGTTAGAGCGTCTCGTTTACACCGAGAAGGCCGTAGGTTCGAATCCTACACCGTCCATAGAGCGGTCCGATGTCCATCGGACAGGCCGGGGGTTCGATCCCCTCAGCGCGCATAACAAAAAATTTTCTAGCTTAAATAAAAATAGCCGACTCGTGACCAGAGCCGGCTGTGATGCGTACTCTAAAATCCTTGGGAAGCCCGAATGATACCGGGTTGTGCTTTGCGCCTCACGTGGCACTCTCGCCCCCGTCCGTTCTTCGGTCACTAGAGGCCTATCCCGCTGGAGTATTCTCATTATGGCCCACAGACAAATTCGAGCAAATAAAATACTCTCATAGAAATTTTTTGTTGCGCGAAAATGCAAAAAATGCTACGGTTGATGCTGTATTTTCGCATTGCCTCCGTACCAGTGCGGTGGGGTGGCTGAGCCCGGTTGAAAGCGCTGGTTTCGAAAACCAGTAGGGGAGCAATCCCCTCGCGAGTTCAAATCTCGCCCCCACCGCACTGGTACGGTACTGCACCATGAATTATTTTCTTGAACACCAACTTACCACTACTGCTATCGCCTTCGGCGTCATTATTCTCGTCCTCGCCTGGGCCATTCTTGATATTCGATCCAAATGGAGTCGTATGTTTGGGAAGCGCCCCGCGAACGATGCCTTGGCTGATGTGATCCATCGTTTGGTGCAAGCAGAACATTCGCTTATAGATATCGAACCGCGGCTCCGCACTGTCGAAGAGATTAGTCAGATTGCAATTCAGCGCATGGGATTTATGCGCTTCAATCCGTTTGAGCACACCGGGAGTGACCAGAGCTTTGCCATCGCTCTGCTCGACCACGCGAATAACGGTGTTGTCATCTCGAGTCTCTACACTCGTGAAGGAGTTCGAGTCTATGCAAAGGAAATACGAAATGGCATATCCAAACACCAGCTCTCCGACGAGGAGACAACCGTGCTCTCGAATGCTATGGCATCAAAATCGCTATGAAAACTAAAGCCACAAAATCACCCCCGCCATTACACCCCGCGCGTCCTCCCATTGTCGTGGTCATGGGGCATATTGACCATGGAAAAACAAGCCTGCTCGACCATATCCGAAAAACCAAAGTTGCCGAGAGAGAGGCCGGCGGCATTACCCAGGGAATCGGCGCATACCAAATCGAACAGCACGGAAAGAAAATCACGTTCATTGATACACCTGGGCACGAGACATTTTCTGCGATGCGAGCACGCGGAGCCCACGTTGCTGATGTTGCCGTCCTCGTGGTTGCCGCAGATGAGGGTGTGAAACCGCAAACTGAAGAGGCCATCAAAATTATTCAAGCCGCCGAACTTCCGTTTGTTGTTGCAATTAATAAAGTTGATAAGTCAAACGCAGACCCAAACCGCGTAAAGCAGGATCTCGCCGGACGCGAAGTGCTTGTCGAAGGATATGGCGGAACAGTTCCCGTTGTGGAACTTTCGGCCAAAACCGGTGAAGGAACCGAGGCCCTGCTCGAGACCATCTTGCTCCTTGCCGAACTCGAAGAACTTACGATGGATATATCTAAACCCGGAACCGGCGTTGTCATTGAATCGCACCTCGACCCGCGAAGAGGGGCTTCGGCAAGCATTTTAATCGAGGATGGAGCAGTACACCGAGGAGATTTCATCGCAATCGGCAGTCAAATCACTCCGGTTCGCATTTTTGAAAATTTTCGAGGGGAATCCATCAATGAGGCGAATGCCTCCGATCCTATTCGGATAACTGGTTTTGAAAAAGCGCCGAAACTTGGAGAGCAAGCACACTCATTCCGCACACGGAGCGAGGCCGAAGACGCAAAAATAGTTCCCGCGACTCCAGAGGAAGTAGCCAAAGTGAGTCAGGCGCGAAACGTTGTCCAGATTATCGTAAAAGCAGATACGCGTGGCTCGCGCGAGGCGATCGAGCAATCCCTCCTCGCTATTGGATCAGAGGAATTGGGAAACCATATTCTTCGCTCGGATGTCGGTGACATCACAGAAACTGACGTCAAAATGGCGGGAGCAAGTAAGAATGCATTCATCATCGGATTCAAGGTAAAAGTTCCGCCGAAAGTTATTGAACTTGCCGCGCGTTCCGGAGTTGTCATCATCTCCAAAGATATTATTTACGAACTGCTCGATGCGGTAAAAGAGACCATGGTCGCGAAAGCGCCTTTTGAATTGGTTCGGGTTGAACTCGGAAAAGCAAAAATTCTTGCGCGATTCAAAGAGGAGAAAGGGAAGCAGATTGTCGGTGGCAGGGTAGAATCCGGCCTTATCCGAAAAGGCATGCGCTTTGATATTATTCGGAATCAAATTGTATTCGGCAAAGGAAAAATTATTGAACTCCAAAAAGAGCGGAAATCCGCAGACGAAATTCCCGAAGGATCGGAATTCGGGTTGCTTGCCGATGCCGATATGTCGCTCGCACCAGGGGATACCCTCGCGATATTTACAGAGGAAAAAATAGTCCACAAACTTTAGAACGTGGCAAGCGAAAGAAGAATCGAAAAAGTAAATATCCTCCTCCGGGAACTCATTGCCGAAATTCTTGAGCGTGAATTACAGTTTCCGGATGGCGTTCTCGTCACCGTCACGCGAGTCGTAACATCGCCAGATATGCATTATGCCGATGTACTTATATCCGTTCTCGGAACCGATTCGGAAGAAGAGCCTGTTTTGGCGGAACTCACAAGAAATGTCGGTGAGGTGCAACATCTCATGAACCGCCGAGTGCGTATGCGACCGGTTCCGAGAATTACCTTCAAAATAGACCGGGAAGAAAAGAGGAGAGAACGGATCGAAGAGATTCTCGCGCGAGATACGCGGCTGGAGCGTTGAAATCCGGCTCGTTTTGTGATATTTTTCTTGCACGGCATTGATTATACTGGGAGTCTATCCCGCATAAAAACTTGGCGCCGTGGCGAAGTAGAAACGCGGTGGTCTGCAAAACCTCCATGCGCGGGTGCAATTCCCGCCGGCGCCTCTCGAATCTGCCTGGGTGGCGGAATTGGTTTACGCGGTTGGCTTAAAACCAACTGGCCGCAAGGCCATGTGAGTTCGAATCTCACCCCAGGCATTTCCGCCCGTAGCCCCGCCTGCCGGCGGGCAGGTCAGTTGGTAGAGTCCCGATGTTATGTCCGCCCCTAGCTCAATTGGTAGAGCAGCGCCCTCTTAAGGCGATGGTTCCGAGTTCGAGTCTCGGGGGGCGGACATAGCATCGAGGATCCTCGACTTCCAAAATAAAATATTTCAATGAAAGTCGGGACAGCTCCCTCTTTCAGCCAAAGGCTGATCCGCCTCTGGAGGAAAGGCAACGGTCCTAGGCCTGCCCGCCGAAGCTTTAGCGTAGGAGGGTTCGAATCCTGGTGGGCGGAGTGAATGAAATCTGATTTTACTCCCTCGCAAGAAGCGGTATCCTAGAATTATATGAACTCAAAATACCTCAAACGCATCGCGGAGTTTTTTGTTGTCGGTGTTATCTTCAATCTTGCCGACAACCTTCTTTCGATCAGCGTCGTGACCGATGCCGCAATCACACCGCAAATAATCGGCCTCGTGCTCATTCTCACGGTCCCGTTCGCCGTCATCTCCGAACTCGTTGTGGATGGGAACAATATCTTTCGCCACTCACGTTAGGAGTTTTTACTGTCGCGATTTTCCGTGAAATCGTTTATGAATATCGCGAAGTCCTTTGTCGGTGAAGTGCGTGTACACTTGAGTTGTTGTAATTTGAGCGTGGCCCAAGAGCATCTGAACTGAACGAAGGTCAGCCCCGCCCTGGAGAAGATCGGTTGCGAATGCATGGCGGAGACCATGCGGAGTCACCTTTTTCGTGATGCCGGCGGCGGCGGCATATTTTTTTACCAGGCGCTCAACTGAACGCGCAGTAAGCCTGAGATCTTCATCGGTTGCGGAATTTCCTCCTTTCAGCCGTGTGAATAGTGCTTGATCAGTATCCTCGCGCTTTTTCAGATACTCGGCGATTGCATTTTTTGCGACGTCCGATAAAAACACCACCCGAATTTTGTCACCCTTGCCTCGCACTGAAAATTCATCCTTTTTGAAATCGAGAGAATCCCGATTCAGGGCAACGAGCTCCGAGACGCGAAGACCAGTTGAGAAGAGGAGCTCGAGTATCGCGCGATCGCGCAGTTTCTCGATTGCATTTCCCTTGGGGCTCGAAAGAAGGCGAGAGAGTTCGTCTGACTCCATAAACTCGATTTGGCGCGCCGGCATTTTGCCGAGTTCAATTTTTTCGGCCGCAAGTGTTTTCACGTCACGCTTCGCAAGATACTTCAAAAAACTGCGTAGCGCGATCAAATGGTACAACTGCGTTTGTTTTTTTAATGGACTGCCGTCCCCACTGGTAATGCGGTTTAGTTTCAGACGGTAATTCCGAATAAGCTCATCAGTGATATCAGCGGGGGAGTGAGCACTTGTCAGATTGAAAAACCGCTTAAGATAACGATCATAATTCTCAACCGTTTTCAGAGACCGATTTTTTTCGACCTCGAGATATTCAAGAAATTGCTGTTTCAGTTCTTTCAGTGCGGCCGCCATAGCTCCATTCTACCTCTTCTGCGTCGCGCAATAAAGAAGAATTAGAAATACCTCCACTTATGCTGATATTTCTGAATGTAGTCTAGTGAATGACGTAGAATCTGTTTTATGGGTTAGTTTACAATTAGTTGACAATTACTTTTAATCTAGTTTACAATTAGTTGACAACACTGTTTATGTCCCTAGCTGACCAAAAACAAAAAATTCTTAAGCTAATACAGGGCCGAAACGTCATTCGAACTTCGGACGTGGTTAATTTACTTAAAGTTAGCCGCCAATACGCGAAAGTGCTTATTAACGATCTCATAACCGAAGAGCAACTTATCAAGATAGGATCAACTCATAGTGCCCGCTATATTCCCCCCGAATACGCCGTAAAGCACATTGACCTTTTCCCTTCTCGTTTTAATAAGACGTTTAAAAATGAAGGGTTGGAGGAACACCGCGTCCTTGATGGTATCGAAAGTACTCTCCCGCTGTTGTTAAAGCTTCCGGAAAATGTTCGGAGTATTTTTGCCTATGGTTTTTCGGAGATGCTCAATAACGCGATTGAACACTCGGAATCGAGAAGCATCAACGTATCCGTTGAAATAAAAAATCGAAAACTCACTTTTCACGTTACCGATTTTGGCATTGGAGTATTTCGAAATGTGATGAGAAAGCAGGAGCTAAAATCAGAACTCGAAGCAGTGCAAGAACTATTAAAAGGTAAAACAACGACTCAGCCAAAATCTCATTCAGGAGAAGGAATTTTTTTCACTTCGAAAGTTGCTGATACTTTTATCCTCGACAGTTATGGACTGAGGTTAATCGTCAATAATTTAGTAAATGATATCTTCGTTGCAAAACCAAACCAAAAAAAACGTGGAACGGATGTCACGTTCACGCTAGCGATAAACTCACCGCGGCACTTGAATGACGTTTTTCAGAGATTTACGGATGTATCTAGAACAGGCGATCTAGCTGGCTTTAATAAGACGGAAGTTAAAATAAAACTCTACACACTTGGTGGTATTCACGTATCAAGATCACAAGCGCGACGAGTCTTGGTAAACCTAGAGAAATTTAAATCGATTGTTTTCGACTTTGATAAAGTTCCAATGATCGGGCAGGCTTTCGCAGATGAAATTTTTCGAATTTTCCAAAACAAGTATCCAAACATTAATTTGCGCGCTATGAACGCAAATGAGCCGGTCCAATTCATGATTGACCGCGTTGAGAGACGTAATCCCAGAACTCCAAATCTATTTGACGATACCTATAACCGCGAGTAGTTCAATTCTGTTATTCGAAAAACCACCCTGAATCGGGCAATTTTAGCCGTCTGGTGACAAGTTTTTCTTTGGCGGCTGACTAATTTACAACTTGAGCAGCTTTAATCTTTTTTGCCGCATACTTATCAACAAAAAAACCCACAACATACATTATGATCGGGAATAAAATAAAAAAAGTTGAAAAAAATAACAATATGGTTGCACTGAAATCTTGGCGAGAAGTTAAGACCTCAAAAAACGAACACACAGGATCTTTTTCCCCACTAGCAGGCCAAAACGCGTGACAGTAACCGTCATAAATAATTCTTAATTCAGAGATGATACCGAGTTCAAGGATAATAAACCATGTCAGTCCCATCAACCCGCCGATATTTCTAATTCGGAGCGATTCCAAAAAATATTTTTTTTGGCGAACATATTTTATAGTTTTAACGATAAACCAGATAAGTCCAGTTAAAAAAATGCCAGGGATTATAAATATCTGAGCCTGATCAAGTGCCTCTGATGTTTGTCTTTTTTCTTCGGCCAGAGTAGTTATTAAGACTAATCCAATAAACATTACCAGAAGAAGGGATATCCACCTCCAGATGGCCGAAAAACTTTCTTGTGTTGTTTTCATAAATTTTGATTTATGATTAAAAAATTTTCTTCCCCCAAAATAGCGATGCGGCCAGCGGTAATCGAAACCGCGCCTGAATCTTGGCAAGATCCCGTTCTGCCACTAAACTATGGCCGCGAAATATTTCCGATGCCGGGTCCCAGAGTCGAACTGGGCACGCCTGCCTCTTCAGGGCAGCGCTCTACCGCTGAGCTAACCCGGCATGAGGATTCATTGTAGCGATGATTGATTTCCATTTCAAGTTCGGATCTCGTTCAATGATGTTGAGAATATTTCGATATTTTCTCTCAAGAAAAATCAAATCTTTCTTGTAATACATAACGTTGAAGAGCTTCACGCTGTCACCTTTCATATAACGAAGGTTCAATACGCCATCTCCATTATGAAAACATCCCTTCACGCCGTACAACCTGGTTAGATTTTCTTTAAACCAGTTAATGAATACTGGACTTGCCGAGGCAAAAGCCATTTGAAAACCAAAACTGTTTGGCCATCGCTTGTCCCAAAAGCTATAGAAAGTTCCATCGCCATCAAAAAGTCCTCTTACGAAATCGGCAAAAAATTCATCTGGAACTGCAACCGCTTTGATTGTTTTTGATTTTGCGCGAGTCAGTCCGATAGAATTCAAAAACTCATAAAAGACGATGTCGCCAACCTGGGTATAAAAATATTTTTTAATACTTTCACCACCTCGCGCACTTCGGCCGACACGATTATTAACGCCAAGGGCTTTCTTAAAATTCTCAACGGCTTCCAGCTCTGCTGAGATAATACCAATATGCCTTCCGTCATGCGATAAATTTCCATCGGATGCAATCAAGCCAATTGCATACGCAAAAGGTGACGACCACTCAATCTTCACTTTATGTAGTCTTTGAATTGCAGACATAACTATATGATGATTATATCACAAAAAGCACCTGTTTAAGGTACTTTTTGGGTTACGGGTTCAATGGACCCGGGGAGAATCTCCCGATGCGATCCAAGCAAAGCTTGGTTATCGCATCGAGGACTCTCGATTTTGTAGCTCCGCGAGACGGAGACAAAATCGGAGGAACTCGCGACTCAGCAACTTGCCCCGTTAGAAATTTACCCATGGACTCACCGGGAATCGAACCCGGGCCTCGGCAATGCGAATGCCGCGTAATACCACTTTACTATGAGCCCCTAATTTCTAACGGGGTGAAAATGCCGTGTATTGCCACTATATCCCGATTTTCTCTCCAAGGTGGAGTAAGAAAATCGAGGATCCTCGATTTCTCTAAATTTTCTTCGAAAATCTGAGAAATCGGGACTATAGGCCCGTCGATTCGAGAGGAAGCTCAACCAGAGGAAGTTCGAGTCCCGGCATCTCGTCAGATTCCGGTGCGGTTGGACGGGGCAATCCGAGCGCCATACGATGATCCTTCGCTTCAATTGCGAGAATCTGGAACTGATGCTCGGCTCCAATTGCCAAAGCCTCTTTCATATTTGCTTCAGAACCAAACTCAGAAATATGGGCAAGTCCCTGAATTTCGGGATCAAGTTTTACGAACGCCCCAAAAGAATTGAACTTCGTAACAATACCGCTCACCAAGTCTCCCTTCTTATATTTACCCTCAACTCGTGACCATGGATCCTCCTTCAGAGCTTTCATCGAGAGCGATACCTTATCACCCTCGATTGCGATAATCTTGGCTTTCACATGCTCACCGATTTTCAACACATCCGCGGGATTCGCAATCAACTGCCAATCGATTTCGGAAATATGAACCAGCCCCTCGAGGTTATCGCCGAATTTCACAAACGCACCGAACGAAACAATACCGGCAACATCACCCTCAATCGTATCGCCCACGTGGTGCGCCGCAAGGCGCTGGCGTGCGGCTTCGGTTTCTTTTGATTTTTCGGAAAAAATGAGCTTCCCTTCTTCGGGATTCACGTCAATAATCGCAACGTCGAGTTCCGTTCCGACGAGCTTTTTCAGTTCATCAAAAATCTTTTCTTTCTCGCCTCCTTCAACGCGAGGATAGTGCTCCTGCGAAAGTTGGGATGCGGGGAGAAATCCTGCAACGCCGAGATACTCAAGAATAAGGCCGCCGCGATTTGCCTCGATGACCTTGAGCCGTACGGTCTCCCCACTCTCGATGAACCTCTTCATCTCCTGCCAGTTCTTCTCGCGCCCCGCTTCCTTGAGAGATAACTCGACATACCCTTCTTCATTTTCGGAATCAATCACTTTCGCGGTTACGCGCGCACCCGGCTCAATCTTTCGAATCACTTCCTGCGCTTCAAAATATTCGCGCCCATATACAATGCCCGTTCCCCTCTGGCCGAGGTCGAGAAAGAGGTGCGACCCTTTTTTTTCGATCACTTCGCCATCAACAATATCACCGGGTTTGAGCAGTCCGATGCGATCGTGCTTCTGCTTCAAGAGGAGTTCCATAGGATGGACCCCCTTTGCAAGCACGTGTGCGTCTGTTTCGTTGTTTAATTCCATAAAGTTCACGGACACGAAAAAAGAGCATTCAGCTCCCATATCAGCCTCAGCGTGAGCGTAAAAAGAAGTATAGCCGAGCTTCATTCTGTTTGCAAGATTAAAAAAAATTCCTTCCCCGCGACCCTATTTTGTGCTACCATATATAGAGAAATCACCTCATAACTTCACACCTTCTGACCATCACCTGGTACGGACAATCATGTTTTAAGATAGAAACTCGCGGGGTCACCCTCGCGATTGATCCATTTTCTAAGGAACTCGGACTGACCCCGCCGCGTTTTCAGGCCGACATCGTGCTCGTCACCCACGGCCATTTCGACCACTCAAACATCGAAACAATCCCCGGAAGCCCATTTGTCGTGACCGGACCGGGTGAGTACGAAACCAAGGGCATTGCAATTCGGGGAATTTCTACCTTCCACGATGATGCGGGCGGCCGCGAACGGGGGATGAACACCTGCTACGTGATTGAAGCCGAAGACATGACCATTGCACACCTCGGCGATTTTGGAGAAAGTACTATGCGTGAAGAAACGTTGGAAGAACTCGGCGAAATTGATATCCTCATGATTCCGGTGGGAGGAACCTATACCATTGATGGCAATGAGGCGGCAAAAGTCGTGAACCAAATCGAGCCACACCTTGTTATTCCAATGCATTATGCGATTGACGGCCTTAAAGTAAAACTTGCTCCGGTTTCACAATTCTTGAAAGCGTACGGTGCCGCTGATGCAAAAGCGGAGGCAAAGCTCGTGGTAAAGAAAAAAGATTTCGCCGAAGGGAAAACCCGCGTTGCCCTCCTTTCTACGACCTGATATGCTCTATCGTTTTCTGCAATCGGTCCGTGCCCGTCCGCGCCATGAGCGCCGAATTCTTGCCATCGCCACTTACCTTGCACTCACCGCGATTGTGATTGCATTGTGGAGTTCATCCTTCACAAACAGTTTTAACCAGGGAACAGACAAGGTTGTTGAGCCGAAAGACACATCGGCTGAAACTCCCTTGTCTACCGATCAGGATCAGAGCAAAAATCTCACCTCACCTTTTGAAGCGCTCAGGCAATCGATTGGCGGACTCATTGATGGATTCCGGAGCATCTCGAGCGCGACCCGTGATCTTGCGACGTCCATTGAACGCGCAAGTGAAGCTACCACAAGTGCCCCCAATGTACGTGCGACTCTCGATGAACCTCAACTCCCCCCTCCTTCGATATCCGCGACGGCGCCTGAGAAAGCACACAATACGATCCAGCCCAAAAAGGAAAGCGTGAGCCAATTGGCATCGCGTTCATTTGTAGCTGAAGACCACGTGAGAATCCTTGTCGAAGAAATCACTATCTCTGCCAAAGCTCCTCATCGCGAACAAGACTCCGGACTGATCGCTTCAATCCAAACTCACGCACATACACTTTTGCAAACCATGACGAATGCGTATAATGCGATCCGGGAATAGTTATGGCAGATATCGGCAAAACTTGCCCGCCCACCTTTTCCCACTCATACTCCTTTTTGATCTCATAATGGACACAGGAAAAGTTAGGCGGGTGAAAATCACGGCGTAAACTTCTATGGCTGATATAGGTAAAATAGAACCGCGAGAAATTTCCGATGAAATGCGTGAGTCCTACCTCGACTACGCAATGTCGGTTATTGTTGCGCGCGCCTTACCCGATGTGCGCGATGGATTGAAGCCTGTGCATCGCCGCATTTTGTTCACCATGCATGAGATGGGTCTTGCCGCAAACGCGAAATTCAGAAAATCAGCCGCAATCGTAGGGGACTGCCTTGGGAAATACCACCCTCACGGCGACATGGCGGTCTATGATGCAATGGTCCGAATGGCGCAAGATTTTTCGCTCCGTTATACACTCGTTGACGGCCAGGGGAATTTTGGTTCGCTTGATGGAGACCCTGCCGCGGCTCAACGCTATACCGAAGTTCGTCTTACCAAAATTGCAGCCGAGCTCCTCCGCGATATCGATAAAGATACCGTCAATTTTAATCCCACGTACGACTCCACGAGGAAGGAACCAAGCGTGCTTCCGGCTTCAATTCCGAATCTCCTATTGAACGGTTCGTTTGGCATTGCGGTTGGAATGGCAACGTCAATTCCGCCGCACAATCTCAATGAAATAGTTGATGCCTTGAGCCTGCTCATCGCAAAACCCGATGCCACCAATGACGACCTCATGGAAATCGTAAAGGGGCCGGACTTTCCGACTGGTGGCATTATGTTTGATGAGAGCGCCATTCGCCAAGCCTATGCGGCCGGCCGTGGGGCGATCCTCACGCGCGCAGTTGCAGAAGTTGTCGAGAAAACCCGCGCGAAGGACTCGGGGCGAGAAGGTGCAACTCAAATTATCATTTCCGAAATTCCGTACCAGGTGAATAAATCCGAGCTCATTGAGAAGATTGCGGACCTCGTCCGCGACAAAAAAATTGAAGGTATCAGGGATCTTCGTGATGAATCCGATAAAGACGGCCTCCGGATTGCAATCGATCTCAAGGGAGATGCGATCCCTCAAAAAGTGCTGAACGGACTCTACCGATTCACCGATCTCGAGAAGAACTTCAATCTCAACATGCTCGCCCTTGTTGATGGCATCCAACCGCAGATCCTCTCGTTGAAGCAAATGCTCGAGGAATATTTGAAACACCGAGTGATCGTGGTCACCAGGAGAACGAAATTTGATCTTGCAAAAGCGAAAGACCGCATCCATATTCTCGAGGGACTCTCAAAAGCCCTTGATCAAATCGATGCCGTGATCGCAACCATCAAAAAATCGAATGATCGAGAGAGCGCCCACGCGAATCTCAAAGCAAAATTCAAATTTTCGGATGCCCAAACAACCGCTATCCTCGATATGCGGCTTGCGACCCTGGCGAACCTTGAACGCCAGAAAATCGATGATGAATTGAAAGAAAAAATTGCACTTGCAAGAGAACTTGAAACACTCTTGAAAGACCCCAAAAAAATTCTTGCAAAAATCGGACAGGAACTCTCGGCCCTGAAGCTTTCTTATGGAGATGAACGCAAAACCAAGTTGATGAAATCGGCAGCACTTGAAATTTCGGACGAAGACATCATCCCTGAGGAAGAGGCAATCATCGTACTCACGCGCGGAGGCTATGTGAAGCGCCTGAAACCCGATACCTATCGCACTCAAAAGCGCGGCGGAAAAGGCATCCAGGGGATGGAAACCAAGGAAGAGGACGTGGTGGAACATTTTTTGACGGCAAACACCCATGCCGATCTCCTCTTTTTCACCTCATCGGGAAAAGTATTTTATACGAAGGCATATGAAATTCCGGAAGGTTCACGGATCTCAAAGGGCAAAGCTATCATGAACTTCCTTTCGATTCGGCCGGATGAACGCATCATGTCGCTCGTCGCGATTGCAAAGAAGGGAAGGCGGCAATCATCGGGTGAACCGCACTCAATCGTCATGGTGACCGAACATGGTATGATAAAACGAGTCGCGGCCGGCGTATTTGAAAATGTCAGACGAAGCGGCATTGTAGCAATTACGCTCAAGAACGGCGATCAGCTCTGTGGTGTAACTGTCACGTCAGGGAAAGACGAGCTCCTGCTCGCAACCGCAAAGGGTCAAGCGATCCGATTCCGTGAAACTGATATTCGTACCATGGGAAGGGGGGCTTCCGGAGTGAAAGCCATGCGCCTTAAAAAGGATGATCATATTGTTGGATTAAACGTCATTACCTCGGGTGAGGAAAAGGCGGAGCTCCTCGTTCTCTTTGAGCAAGGATTTGGCAAGAAAACGAATGTAAAAGAGTACAAGCGCCAAAAACGCGGCGGATCTGGCCTGAAAACCGCAAAAATTACCCCGAAGAACGGACCCGTGGTGAACACCCGCATTATTCGAGAAGAAGCCGAACTCGTGGCGATCTCGCAAAAGGGCCAGGTCATTCGAACGTCGCTAAAAGATATCCCGACTTTGGGCAGAGCAACACAAGGAGTACGCGTGATGAAACTCGATGCTGGGGATCGTCTCGCCTCGATTACGCTCTTGTGAAGCCCATAAGCTAATAAGCAAGATAAGAAAATAAGTCTTGACGGAATTTATAAAATGTAAGCTTACCTCGCTTATCAGCTTATCTTGCTTACTTGCTCCTCATAGAACCCATGACTGATTATCTAAATCAAACTTCTGCACTGGCTCCATCCCCGGGAACAGGGACAAGCGGCTTCCTCCATCCCGAGCGCATCATAAGCCGCCTGGATCTCCGTCCCGGCATGGCGGTTGCTGATTTTGGGTGCGGGAGCGGACACTTTTCAATTCCTGCCGCGCGCATCGTTGGCGAATCAGGCAAAGTATTTGCCATTGATATCCAAAAACACGCAATCGAACTTATCAAATCGCGTGGGAATCTTGAGCATCTGCTCCAAATAGAGCCGGTGTGGGCAGACCTTGAATCTCCCGAGGGCTCACGCCTGATTGCGTCCTCACTCGATTTTGTCATTATCTCGAATATTCTCTTCCAGGCAGAAAAGAAGCGCGAGGTGTTGGCCGAAGCGATGCGTACCCTCAAGCCAGGTGGGCATCTTGCGGTTCTTGAGTGGGATGATACCCCGTTTCCCGCAGGCCCGCCGCCCGAACTTCGTATTTCTAAACGCACTGCGCAAACATTAGCAGAAAGCATTGGCTTCTTAATAGAAAAAGAATTTGACTGTGGTTCGCATCACTATGGACTGCTGTTTAAAAAACAGTGAGGGGACAAGAAGTAAGTAGCAAGAAACAGTACCAAGATGGCAGCAAGTATTTTACTTGATAAGGCTGACCAATACGCTCATGCTGTCTATAAAGCACGAAATACTTCCCGAAAGAGGAGGTGTTCGGGATTACATCCCAACTGCGACGATCCGCACTCTCGGTACCCGTCAATATTACTGAAGGATTTGCACGACAAAACAAGGGAAGTTACCGGCAATTTCTTGCTATCAGCTACGCATCACTTAAAGAATCACTCTATCTTTTAAAATTCAGTTGTGACGAAAAGTATCTCGACGAAAAAGAATTCGAAAAACTTTCTGCCCTTGGGAATGAAATAGCGAGAATGTTATGGTCTGCACTTCAGACACTCAAAGATACGAAATAAAGGTATACTGTTTCTTGTTTCTTGTTAACTGTTACTTTCGTACATGAATCGCGCTCAAATCATCATATTCGGGTTCATCGTGTTTATCGTGATCCTCGCACTCCTTGTGGTAACGGGAATTATTCCCGGCCTCAAAGAAAGCCCGCCTCCTCCATTTGCACTCACCATCTGGGGTACAACCGATGAACCTGATATGTGGCAATCAATTGCAAATAGCTACCGGATAAACAGTGTCCAAACTGCAACTATTGCCTATGTGAAAAAAAATCCGCTCACCTATGAGAAGGAACTCGTAAATGCACTTGCATCGGGAATGGGCCCCGATATTTTTCTCCTCCCAGACATATGGATTGAAAAACACCTCGACAAAGTTAAAACCTTGCCGGACGGAACCCTCGGCTACCAGAAAAAAAATCTAAAATCTATATTTGCGGATCATCTTGCCGAGGCAATCATCACAAGTAAAAATGAACTCATTGGCATTCCGCTCGCGTTTGACACCCTCGGCCTTTTCTTCAATCGCGATTATTTCAACGCCGCAACCATCCCAAATCCTCCCCACACATGGGATGAGCTTATTGAAGATGCCCAAAAGTTGACGAAACTCTCCGACATCGGAACCATACAGCGATCCGGAGTAGCCCTTGGAACAGCGGCAAATGTTGAGCATTCCGCTGATATATTCACAGCCCTCCTCTCCCAAGGCGGAGGACGATTGGTAAACGTCGACGCAACCCAAAGCGCCCTCACTGATCAAAAGACAAATTCGACCCTTGCGTTTTACATAGCTTTTTCAAACGTGACAAAAAAAGCGTACTCATGGAATTTGATTTTTGAGAATTCTCTTGATGCGTTCGCCCGAGGCAAAACTGCAATGGCGTTCGGGTATGCCTCGGATATAAAAAGAATTGTTGCCTTGAACCCACAGCTGAATTTCGATGCCGCCAAATTCCCGCAACTCGACCTCAAAAATCGCCAAGTGAATTTTGGGCGCTTTTCTCTGCTTACCGTTTCCCGCACGTCAAAACAATCGGAGCAAGCCTGGACATTTCTCTTGTGGCTCGAGGGGCGCGACTTTCAGAAAAGCTACATTGATCGCGCAGGACTTCCTCCGGCTCGCCGTGACCTTGTGACCTCAGCTCCGCCTCGCGACTATCTTGCGCCCTTCTACGATCAGGTGCTATCGGCCGAAGTGTTCCCGACGAGTATCGCAAACTCCATCACTCCCCTCATCAATGATATGATTGATTCAGTGGTAAACCATCGCTTTACGATTGCAGAATCCATTCAACGGGCATCAGGACAACTGAACAATATTCTTATTGAACGTAAACGCGAGGCAGATACAACGCCGTGACCCAAGCTTCCACTTTTTACTCGCAACCGATCCTCAGGGTTCTCGCAACCCTAGCACTTGTTCTTCTTATGAGTGCGATCTCGGCAAGCGCATATGCGATCGGCCCCGAGGGACCGATCGTTCCCTGCGGCGGAACCGGACAACCGGCCTGCAACCTTTGCTATATGGGTGTCGCTATCATAAACCTCACTGATTTCTTACTTTACTATATCGCACTCCCCGCAACCGCCCTCCTCGTTGCCGCTGGAGGCATTATGCTCCTCATTGCAGGCCCCTCCGAAAATTTCCACACGCTCGGAAAAACCATCCTCACCTCAACGATTATCGGTGTTATCATTGTTCTTGCCGCCTGGATAATCGTTGATACCACCATCAAAGTTCTTACTATGAAGAACCTTGATCTTTCAGGAAATCCAGGTCAGTTGAGTACGCAATGGGGACCGTGGAATAAACTTGATCCCACGAACTGCCCATTAAGCGCGACAACTGTGAGCGTTACTCCTCCGCCGGTTACCCCTCCACCACCAGTCACACCCCCTCCGCCGGTTACTCCACCGCCAGTTACTCCGCCTCCAACTACCGCCCCGTGCGCAAGCTGTGTCACGCTGGATTCGACCCTCCCCATCAAAAGTACGGCATGCGCCGCTCCTGCCGGCCAATGCCAAATTACGAGCGAAGTTGCGGGCGAACTCCAAGTTCTCGATCAAAAACTCAAGAGCGATGGCGTTGCCTGGGAAATTACCGAAGCGTACCCGCCAACGATACAACATCAAGATCCGTGCCACGCCGCAGGCACATGTATTGATGCCGCACTTCGAGGATCAAGTGCGGGCCAGCCCACTGCTATCAATGCATTCATCAAAGACGCAAACACCTCAGGCCTTCGTGCAGTGTATGAGGTTGCCAGCCCCGAACGCCGCGACCAGCTTATTGCAAGCGGCGTACCTGCATCAAGCATCCAATATGTGAAGGGTATCAACGCCGAGCATTTCTCGGTGTATAATGTATAGAGAGTACAATATGAATTCACATCAAAAAGTTGAGACTTCTGTAATCCTATTGCTATCTTTCGCCGTTCTCGCATTCATACTGCCGGCGTTTGTTTTTGGTGCGAACCCCACTATCGAAAACCCCCTTGGTACTGGCTCAACCTTTCAGACAATTGTGGAGCGCTTCACTCTATTTGCCCAAGTACTCGTAACTCCACTCTCTGTTCTCATGATTCTGATTTCGGGCTTCCTTTATATGACCGCAGGGGGGAGTCCGGAGCGCCTCAAAACTGCACATAATATGCTCATCTGGGCGATTATTGGCATCGCTCTCGTGTTACTTGCCACTGCCGCCGAGGCGATCATTAGAAGTGTTCTCGGGGCAAAGAAGTAGCTGTTAATATCACATCCTTGCGCTTTTAGATGGGTATTGTACGATAAGCAAAAGATAAGATTTTAAGCGTCTAAAGAATAAGTATTTATGAGAACTTCTATAAATCAAAAAACAATAGCCGCCGCAACAATGGGAGTGATGGTACTTTTGCCGATGGTCGCATTCGCCGCAATTGATAACTTCTGTGGAATTCTTGGCCTCCTTCAAACTATTGGAAATTGGTTCGGCACTCTCGTATTCATTATAGCTGTTATCGCAATACTCTATTCAGCCTTCTTGTTCCTAACTGCAGGCGGAAATGAAGAATCGTTAACAACCGCAAAAAAAGTTCTTATCTATGGCATTATTGGAATCGCGGTTGCCCTTCTTGCCACAAATGCTATCAAAATCATTCAAGCAACTATCGGCTCAACCACGGGGCAATTTGCGCAGTGCTCCGTGACCCCCATAGTTTCACCTACTATTACATTCTGAGCTAATAAACTGGTATTAACTTTAACTCGAGTCTAAGGAACTTAGACTCGAGTTTTGTATTGGACTTAAAATGCAGATACGTTAGAATTTAAACATGTACTCTACGATTACCAACCAAGCTCTTTATCTGCCCCTGCTTCTAATCACGACAATTCTTATCCCCGGGCTCGCTTTTGCGGCCATCACCGACATTTGCGGCATTGTATATTTGGTGAATTCAATAGCACAATGGTTTGGCATTGTTGTATTTATTGTATCCTTGATGGCTTTTTTCTACTCCGCCTTTCTATTCTTAACGAACGCAGGTGACACAGAAAAAATAACCACCGCACGGCAAGTGCTGGTGTATGCCGTCATTGGAACTGCAATCGCACTTCTCGCCACGAATGCTGTTAAAATTATCTATGCAACCACAGGAGGCACTTACTATTCTGTTTCACAATGCCCATCGCTTTTCCCTTAACATGCTGACCGCTGGCCGCTTAACGCTCCTCGGATTGATTACGCCGCTTGTTGCCGAAGCGGCGTTTAGCGATCTTTGTCGAACTCTCATTCGCTTCTCGCCAGTCTTCTGGGGCACGGGGATAGTCCTTATCGCCATCGCTCTTGCAACCCTCGGCCGTATTGCCTACTTACTCCTCCTCTTCTACGACGATTCCGAAACCCACATTGCGGTAAAAACACTCATCACCCATGCAATTCTCGAAATCATCGGTGCCTCAATTCTCTTCACCATCATCCGCTCCTGTTCTTGATCAAACGCCGGCAAGGCTTTGATTTTTGCGGCTTCTTCCGTTATATTCGGAAGGCGCCCTCGTGGCGGAATCCCGCATAAGAGCAAGCTCCATACGGGACAAGCTGGCATATTTACCCCGCACCAAATGCTCCCGTGGCGGAACTGGAATACGCGCAGCGCTTAGAACGCTGTCCCGCAAGGGTTAGAGGTTCGAATCCTCTCGGGAGCATAGAGTAGAGCAGTATATCCCTATGAAGTAGGTTGACTAATCGATCCGAGCCTGCCATACTGGCGATATGGCGGCGTTGTCCAAAGTCGAACTGGCAAAGTTGTATACGCTCAACCAACGATCGGCGAGAGAAATTGCGGATCTCTTTCGCTGTTCTATGCACAAAGTTAACTATTGGCTTGCAGTATATGGCATAAAGAAGCGCACAATATCGGAGGCGATATATGCGCAGCGAAATCCTGATGGTGATCCATTCCTGTGGCACGAACCAAATACAGTGAAAGCTGCAAAGCTCTGGGGAATGGGAATGGGGCTCTACTGGGGTGAGGGTACCAAAGCCGACACGCATGCGGTAAGACTGGGCAACACTGATCCGAATTTAATAAGAATTTTTATTAAATTTCTGATCGAATGCTGCGAAATTGATGAAAAAAAACTACGTTTCGGCCTTCAAGTGTTTAGCGACACCGATCCGACAGGTGTTCTTGCTTTTTGGGTGAAAACACTTAAAGTGAGCAAGGATCGATTTTTCAAAATCACCATTACCCAAAGCGGCAAAATTGGAACTTATCGCCATAAGAATACGACCGGTGTTCTGACGATTTATTTCGGCAATAAAAAACTGAGAGATCTTCTGAATGCAAAACTTGCCCGAGTAGCTCAGTGGTAGAGCAACTCCATGGTGGGCCGCAATGCCCTGCCCTTCGAAAGAGTAATCTTTCGTTGCAACCCGAATAACGGTTAAACGCTCACGCGAGCCAAGACCGTGGCACGATGCAATATCGGGCCCGAACGACTGACAAGGGGACCCTCAATCCACATGGATTGGGTCAAGATACAGTCTAGCCCTCCGCTATAGACAAAACGGAGGTGTAAGCGAAGGAGTAGGTCGGAGGTTCAATCCCTCTCTCGGGCTTCGGATACGTAACAGAGAGCAAGTAACAGGTAACAGAAACGTATGGCACAAGATAAACTCATTCGATTCCAGTGTACGAACTGCAAACGGTTCAATTATTGGTCGCGGAAAAACCTCAAAACAAACGAAGGAAAGCTTGAGCTTTCAAAATATTGCAAGTGGTGCAAGAAGCACACGAAGCATAAGGAAGTGAAGAAGACGTAGGGCTAAAACCAAGATTCGTCGGTGACGAATCTTGGATCGCCCGAACAATCGCTTCGCGATTGTTTTAGGGGGATTAGTTAAGTGGCATAACGGACGGCTCCAAACCGTCGGTCGGGGGTTCGATTCCCTCATCCCCCGTGCAAACTATGAAGTTCGAATCTGAATCGGTGCCACAGCCGGATAATGCCTCGGAAGAACCCGGAAACCTTTCGCGACGGGATTTTCTTAAAATTGCCGCAGGAGGTCTTGCCGCCGCGATCGAGTTACCCAATCGGGTTGAAGCCGCAGACGACACTACTTCTCACGAAAAAGCAGAATCGCCGGAAAAGCACCAAGCTGACATAGAGCAATTGAAAGAAATCATTCGGACGCACCGCGTGAAAGAGAATTTAGTATTTCTGAACCAACGATTCGGCAATGCAGAGGGTGTGGTAACTGCGGCGGCATGGAATGTCCGAGATATCGAATGGTATGAGTCAGCAAAGAAGAAAATATCGCAGGGTGACGCAAGTGGAGAATTGTACCTCGCCAGTGCCCCTGCATCTATTTCTCGTCAATACAATCTTTACTGGAATAGTAAGGTCATCGAACAGCGAATTGCCGAACAAGAAACCCGAGATGGCCTCAATGCAAAAATTTCCGGGTTTGACCGTTTTCCTAGCCTCTCGGATCAATACGTGCGCAATGTCCTTGAAGCGCGTTTTCATAAACGCTGGCTCTACGGAAACATCAGCGCATTTAAATATTTTGACCGCGATGAGGCACACGCGCATTATAACGTGGCCGGACGAGCGCCAAACGCAGGAATGCAGAGCATGTTTGCCAAACACGAAAGACAGGAAGTACAAATTTTTCGGCTCCAGGAGCCTACCAAAGAAAATCTCCTTCGCGTAATGGCTCACGAAATCGGCCATCACCAAGATTGGTCCACGGCGAATCGCCTTCCCCTCCACGAGCGACTCGAATTTTTGCGCGAGGTGAGTGATCAATTCGAATCAGACGGCAGATTCTCAAGCACCTACATCGACATTGATGTTCCGCGGGAATACCACGAACGAGACCTCGATGTGCGCGCAATGCGCTACCGCCAAGTAAAAGAATACTGGGCTTCTATTATCGAGAGCTACACACTTGATCCAAAGGGATTTGAACAAAGCCACCCAAATGATTTTGCGCTAGCTCGCAAATGGTACCTCCGCCTTGCGCGCCCTCTTACATCGAAATGACGAAGGGCCCTAAAACCGTTCTTTCACTCTTTGCGCATCCAGGTAGCGAATCATTTGGTCCTGGTGAAATCATGTGAAGTGAACGTTTCCGAGAAGAAGCCATAGAAATTCGGCTTTTTCGTTATAGATGCATGTTCGATTTTCCGTTACCATAAACCCTATGGACGAATTAATCCAAGAACTGAAATCCCAAGGCGTGCTTCGCTCGCCCCAGGTTGAGGCGGCCTTTCGCACAATTGACCGAAAAGACTTCGTGCCACCTCTGGCGCGGGATGAAGCATACGGAAACTACCCGATCCCCATTGGACAAGGTCAGACGATTTCGCAACCCTACACTGTCGCGTTCATGCTTGATCTTCTTGATCCAAAGCCAGGAGAGCACATCCTTGATATTGGTGCTGGATCCGGCTGGCAGACAGCACTTCTTGCATACATAGTGAGCAGTGATCAAAAAACAAGGAGCAGCAAACAGATGGGCAAAATTATCGCGATTGAGCGCGTCCCCGAACTTTATCGCTTCGCTCGAGAAAATCTTACAAAATACAACTTCATAAAAACGGGGGTTGTTGATCTCCGTTCAGGGGATGTAAGCACGAGCATTGCTGAGGAAACGCTATTTGATAGCATTATTGCGGCGGCCGCATCCACGCACGCAATTCCACAGGCCTGGAGAAGCCAGGTTCGAATCGGCGGACGAATAGTGGCACCGGTTGACGAATCAATATGGCGATACACCAAACGTCCGAATGGCACATGGGCTGAAGAAGAATTCCCGGGGTTTGCATTTGTGCCGTTGGTGACAGAGCCACAAGAAGATAGAGAATATAAAGCAAATAAAGTTTCCGGACGGCTACGACGACTGCGCTACTTTATGTTCTCTATTCTCTTTATTTTCTTTGCCGGACTCATGTGGGCCACCTTCATCCCCAAGCACATCGAACGAACCGAGGTCGAAATCACGAACGGTATGGGATCTCGCGCTATCGGGTCACTCCTAAAATCACAGGGACTCGTAAAATCAAGATGGGTTTTTTTGATCTATACAACCGTCGTGGGTCAAGATGCACAATTGAAACCAGGAACCTATGAATTTGAAGGTGCGATTACCCTTCCCCGCCTTGTCCGCGAACTGGTGAATGGTGAATCAAATGAACGCACCATCACCATACCCGAAGGATGGGATCTTGCCGATCTTGCCACATATTTTGAATCTACCGGCATGTATTCGGCTGAAGCGTTCTTTCTCACTACGGGCTTGCCGCCGTCAGTTCCCAAAAGAGGACCACAACTATCTTCAACTGATCTTGCTCACACATTTTCGTTCCTGCGAGAGCGCCCGCGAGGTGCAACCCTAGAAGGATTCCTCTTCCCGGATACCTATCGCATCTGGCGCGATGCAAGCATCACGGATGTCATCTCAAAAATGCTCGCCAATTTCGACGAGAAAATCTCACCTGATCTTCGCGAAGAAATGCGCCGCACGAAACGAAATCTTTTCGAAATCGTGACTATGGCCTCTCTCGTCGAAAAGGAAGTCGCTGATGAGAGTGATCGAAAAATCGTTGCCGGCATTCTCTGGAAGCGTCTCGATCTCGGGATCCCGCTTCAGGTGGATGCGACAGTGAATTACGTAACGGGTAAAAAGGGATCTCCGAATGCTTCAGACCTTGCCACAAAATCACCCTACAATACCTACCAGAACCGCGGATTACCGCCCGGACCAATCGCAAACCCTGGACTCGGCGCGATTTTGGCCGCTCTCCGCCCGACCGCGAATCCCTACCTCTATTACCTCTCCACGCCAGAAGGAAACACCATTTTCTCGAGATCACTCGAGGAGCATAATATCGCCAAAGCCAGGTATCTAGGGCACTGATTGTAGGAAATGAACAGGGAGCTCCGCCCCGACCGCGGTCGGGGCGGTATCTCCATTTCACCGAGCACATACATTTTCATCAGTAGGGCATGAATCGACCGGGCAAAATTCGAAAAAACCATTGAATACTTCTTGCCAGCAGCCGTACATTTATGTGCTCGGTTTATTGTTTGTCACCATTCATCCCCATAGCTTTACTGCAAGTATTCTGGACAAACAATAAAGAGCTATGGTACTGTAGAAATCAATGCTTCCTACCAAAACAAAGGCGAAACTCGTCGAAAAATTCAAAACGCACGAAACCGATACGGGATCAACCGAAGTCCAAATCGCGATTCTCTCGGAAGAAATCAAGAGTCTCACCGACCACCTCCGAAAGCATCCGAAGGACAACCACTCTCGCCGAGGTCTCCTCACAAAAGTCGCACGGAGGCGAAAGCTCACCGACTATCTCCGAAAGTCGAACCCCCGTCGTTTTGCGGTAACGGCCCGAAAGCTCGGCATTAAAAACGCCTGATCATGACCCTGCCGCAAATGCAGCACAAGGAACAGCGCGTGGCGGTGTTCATTGATGTCCAAAACATGTATCACTCGGCGCGAAATCTCTATAACTCGCGCGTGAATTTCAAAGCCGTGGTAGATGCCGCAGTTGCGAACCGAAAGCTCATTCGATCCTTCGCCTATGTGGTTCGCACCAAGACCGGTGAAGAAAAAGCATTCTTCGAAGCGCTCATCAAAGAGGGAATCGAGACGCGAGTAAAGGATCTGCAAGAATTCTATGGTGGCGCGAAAAAAGCAGACTGGGATGTTGGCATGGCGATTGACGCAGTTCGCACAGCCGATATTGTGGATACGATCGTGATTGTATCGGGAGACGGTGACTTTGTTCCGCTCCTCGACTACCTGAAAGGAAGAGGACGGCGAGTCGAAGTGGTTGCGTTTGGTCGGACGACATCACAAAAATTAAAAGAAGCGGCTGATGATTTTCTCGATATTGGAGAATTTCCACAAAAATTCCTGATGCGATCACGCCGACTCTATGATCGTACCAGCACGAAAGAATCACCCGAAGAAGCAGAGGAGTAACACGTTCAAAATAATATTATCCGTAATTTTTAAGTAACAGATCTTGCCTCCGGACTCATAGACTTTTGAAGAAGTCTACCGTCTGGAGGAAAGACCAATATAAAGGTATGACCTCACCAAAATTCAATACGACTCTGGGAGCATCTCCGCTCACGGTCGAATTAACATCGCTTGCCGCACAGGCAAACGGCCACGTCCTTGTCACTCTTGGCGAATCCACAGTGCTTGTCACGGCGGTTATGTCCAAGTCCCCCCGCGAAGGAGGAGGAGATTTCTTTCCGCTCACCGTGGACTACGAGGAGAAATTTTATGCGGTAGGAAAAATTCTTGGATCGCGTTTTGTGAAGCGGGAGACGCGACCCACGGAGGAAGCGATTTTAACGTCACGCCTTATTGATCGCACGATTCGCCCTCGCTTTGATCTCCGTATGCGAAATGAGGTCCAAATTATTGCAACCGTACTCTCCTTAGATGATAAAAATGATGCTGATCTCGCCGCCCTTCTCGGTGCCTCCCTCGCGCTCTCGCTCTCTGATATCCCCTGGAACGGACCGATTGCGGGTGTTCGCATGGGAAGAAAGGATGGGGAATGGATGGTGAACCCGAGTTTTGCCGAACGCCACGAAAGCGAGATTGATCTCATTGTCTCGGGGACTGCGGATAAAATAAACATGATAGAAGCCGGAGCTCGCGAGCTTCCGGAATCTCTCGTGCTTGAAGCACTCGCCAAGGGACACGAGGAAATCAAAAAACTCGTTGCCTTCCAGCAAAATATTATTGCGGAATACCGACCGACCAAAACATCCGTACCGCTCGTTGATGTCACCGGACCGCTTCGCGATGCACTGATTAAAAACTTTTCTTCAAAAATCGAAGAAGCTCTCTGGACCAAGGAAAAAAGTATTCGCAACGAAAAAACATCGACAATCAAAAAAGAATGGCGAGAGCACGCCAAGCAGGAATTCCCCGAGGCACTCCCGAATCAAATCGAATATCTCTGGGGAGAGGAAATCGATGCAATCGTTCATAAAAAAATCCTCAAAGAAGGCGCGCGCCCGGATGGCAGGAGACCGGATGAGCTTCGCGCCTTAACCGCAGAAGTTGCCTTTATTCCTCGCGTCCACGGCTCGGGTTTATTCATTCGAGGAGAAACTCAAGCTCTTTCATCCCTCACCCTCGGTGGACCGGGGGACGAGCTCATTATCGAGGGCATGGAGATCAGAACGAAGAAGCGCTTCCTCCATCACTACAATTTCCCTCCTTACTCAACCGGTGAGGTAAAACCCATGCGCGGACCGGGGAGGCGCGAAATTGGACATGGCGCTCTTGCCGAAAAAGCCCTTCTGCCATTTATCCCTCCGAAAGAAGAGTTCCCCTACACGATCCGCATTGTCTCCGAGATTCTCTCGTCAAACGGCTCATCCTCAATGGCCGCAGTCTCGGGGTCAACCCTCGCACTTTTTGATGCGGGTGTTCCCATGAAAAAACCGGTTGCGGGCATTGCGATGGGTCTCATGATGGCATCGGAATCAGAATATACAGTGCTCACCGATATCCAGGGGCCGGAGGACCACTACGGCGACATGGATTTCAAGGCCGCGGGGACGCGCGAGGGCGTGAGCGCAATCCAAATGGATGTGAAAATCGATGGCGTCACGCTTGAAATGCTCGAAAAAACATTGGCCCAGGCGCGAGAAGCACGGCTCCAGATTCTTGATGTTATTGAACAGGCAATTCCAAAACCACGACCTGAACTCTCTCGCTACGCTCCCAGGATCAGCATCCTTAAAATTGATCCTTCAAAGATTGGGGCACTCATCGGACCAGGCGGAAAAATGATCAACAGCATCACTGATGCAACCGGTGTTGATATTACGATCGAAGATGATGGCACGGTCTTCATCACCTCTGAAAATCCTGAAGGTATGACGCGTGCCATCGCCATGGTAGAGGAAATCACCCATGAATATAAGGCAGGCGAGCTCCTTGAAGGCACGGTCTCGCGCATTTTCGACTTCGGAGCCATGGTGGAAGTGGCGCCCAAACAAGAGGGACTCATTCATATCTCGGAGCTCGCTCCGTGGCATGTGGCCGAGGTGACAGACATCGTGAACGTGGGCGACCGGATTCCGGTCATGGTAAAAGAAATGGACGAAAAGGGGAGGCTGAACCTTTCGCTGAAGAGCGTCCCCGGACGCTACACGGATGAAGATATTGCGAAGGCCGAAGCTGAAGGCAAGATGCGCCCGAGTTTCGGTGGAGGACGCCCTGAACCTCGATCGGGTCGTCATGACGCGCGCCCACGACGCCACTTCGGTCGCTAATTCTGTGTAAACACGCATGGCGGATCAGGCATCTCTCATTCGACAACCGCCGAATGAACCAATGATTCGGACGATGAAGTCCGACGTTGCGACATTCCTGAAAACGAACAAGCCATCGCTTGTTTCAATTCTTGCCGAGCAGGCTCGGGGAGATGCCCCCATGAGAGAACAGAGTTCTCACCATATCTTCTGGCCTTTTTTTCTTGGTGCGCTTGCGCTTGCATCCCTCGGTACCATAGGAACCCTCTGGTATGTGAATTCCAAACCCGCTCCTCTACCGAGTACCTCCGAAGTCATAACCCCACTTCCGTTCTTTTTCTATGAGCGCGTCACCGAACTTGCGATTCCAAGAAGTCGAAAAGATCTCCTGGGAGCCCTCCAACGCACGAGCGGCTCGGCCCCTATCGGTTCGTTCGAGCGTCTCATCATTCGCGCCGCTGATTCTAAACAGGGGAACCCTATTCTCGGCATCGCAGATACTTTCGCAATTCTCGGGATAGAACCCCCCCTGGGATTTACCGACAGTATCACTGAACCACCCCAACTCTTTATCTACCAAGAGCGATCAGGTCCTCGGTTCGGGATAATCCTCGAAACACGAAATCCATCAAGAGTTCTCCAGGCACTCTTTTCATGGGAGCCTTCAATCCAGCATGATTTCAATGCTTTCTTTCTCGGGGCAAGTGCTCCCTCGACTCTGAGGCCCTTTCTCGACATGACCTACCGCAACACTGATTACCGTTATCTTTCAATTGACCAGGATCGGGATCTTGGCATCGGTTACTTGCAATTCGAAGCAAAACGCCTTATCGTCATAACTACTTCAGAAGAGTCCCTCCGCCTTACTCTTAACCGTCTTTTCGAAAACCGCTAATTATGAATCTCGAACACTATAGAACACTCCTCACCCAGGAGAAAACGCGGCTCGAGCAAGAACTTTCATCTATCGCAACGCCAGATCCCAAAATGAAAGGAGACTGGGACGCAAAATTTCCTGAGCGGCAAACCGGATCGGCAGATTTTTCTTCTTCATCCATCGAGGAGCAGGCGGATTTGCGTGAAGAGTTTGAAACCAACATTGCCCAGGAGCACAGCCTTGAATCGCGCCTTGGGGAAGTGGCTCTGGCAATCGAACGGTTGGATCAGGGGAGCTACGGCCTATGCCGAATGTGCGCGAAGCCCATACCTCCTGAACGACTCGAGGCGAATCCCGCAGCTGAATTCGATATGGAACACCAACCCCGTGGAGAATCTTGAATCAAGAATCTAGATTCATGAATATGGTAATAATTTCTTCGGCCCAGGTTATCGGCTTGGACGCCACTATTATCAACATAGAAGTAGACCTTTCCCCGGGTCTCCATATTTTTTCGATTGTCGGGCTCGCGGATAAAGAAGTGCAGGAATCACGCGAACGGATTAGTGTTGCAATCAAGAACCTCGGAGCCCGATCCCCGCACAAAAAAAGCGAACGCCTCATTGTAAACCTCGCACCGGCTGATATTAAAAAGGAGGGCCCCGCTTTTGATCTTCCGATTGCACTCGGCTATCTTCTCGCATCGGGTCAGGCGCGATTCGATCCCAAGGGCCGCTTATTCGCGGGAGAGCTTGGACTCGATGGCTCACTCCGCCCTATTTCGGGCGTGCTTGCGATGGCGATTGTCGCGCGTCTTGCCGGATTCCAAACAATCTATGTTCCGCTCGGAAACGGGTCTGAAGCATCTCTCGTTGACGGCCTCACGATCAAAGAATCGCCAAGTCTCCAAGCAATCCTCGACGACCTCGAGGGAAAACGCGAGTTACCCCTTGTTCAGAAAATGATTTCGCCCGAAGCGATTGATCCGCCCGATGTCATTGACTTTGCGCTTATCCACGGCCAGGAACAGGCCAAACGCGCAATTGAGATCGCGGCCGCCGGTGGCCATAACCTCCTCATGCATGGGCCTCCGGGAACAGGAAAAACAATCCTGGCTCGCGCAATTCCTGGCGTCCTGCCACCCATGACGCATGATGAAATCATTGAGGTTACAAAAATTTTCAGTATCGCAGGACTCCTTCGCTCTGAAATTCCTCTCATGCAAACGCGTCCCTTCCGAAGCCCACATCACTCGGCATCAGCGGTTGCCATTACCGGCGGGGGATCGGCGATACGGCCAGGTGAGGTAACCCTTGCACACCGCGGAGTTCTCTTCCTTGATGAACTCCCGGAATTTCCGGCGCACATTCTCAATTCGTTGCGTCAACCCCTCGAAGATCGAACCATTACGATTGCTCGAGCCTCGGGTGCGGTCTCCTATCCGGCCGACTTTATGCTGGTTGCCGCCATGAACCCGTGTCCCTGTGGCAATCTTACGAATCCGATACAATCCTGTATTTGTTCACCAGGTGCGCTTGCCAAATACCAACGAAGAGTCTCGGGTCCTTTACTTGATCGGATTGACCTCCATATTGAAGTTGCGGGACTTGCCGCAGACAAACTCGTCCACCATGATGATTCGCGAACTTCGGAATCAGATGCCATGCGAGAGCGAATCGCCGGGGCAAGAGACCGCCAGCGCGAACGATTCCAAAAAGAATCAATCGGAACAAATAGTGCGATGACCATCAAAGAGCTCAAACAATACTGCCGATTGGACGAATCCTCGCGGGATATTCTAAAACAGGCCTATGAGCGATTCGGTATGTCGGTTCGTTCCTATTATCGAATGATCAAACTCGCACGCACCATCGCAGACCTTACCGGTGCCGCAGATATCCAAAGTGGTCACTTGCTCGAAGCGTTTCAGTACCGCCCAAAGGTGGGAACGTGATTGTAGAGAGTAGGGGGTAGGGGATAGTGTGTAGAGAATAAAAACATATTGACTAAATTCGAGACAGGAACATAAAAACAGCCCCGACCGTGGTCGGAGCTGTTTTATATTTTATTCTATCCCCTAACCCCTATTCTCTGCTCTCTACACTCTACTCTCTATGCTCTAAAACGGATTCCTTGCTCCTCGAACCTCGAAGTGAACGTGGCATCCAGTCGAATTACCCGTTGACCCGATAAGGCCGATGGTATCTCCCTGGCGAACAATCTCCCCCAGCCCGACATTCACACTGCTTAAGTGCGAATAGAGTGTTTGAGTACCGTTTGCGTGCGTCAATACAATATATTTTCCATACCCTCCATTCCAACCGCTCGACTTTACGATAATGACACTGCCATTCGCTGATGCGAGCACCGGAAGGCCGCAGGAATTTGCGAGATCAATTCCGTTAAACCCGTGAATGCCGCGCGACTTTCGTCCGCCGATGATGGGGCGCATATAATAACCGCTGTAGACAGGCAGATTGGAAAATGATTTTGAAGTGCCGAGACCCGAGGTGATCGGTGTTGATTCCATTAATTCGCCATCGGGAACAATAACTACTGAACCTAGCGCAAGATGTTCATCCGATGCCAAACCATTGAAGAGAATAATATCTTCGAGGGAGGCTCGATAGAGCTTCGCGATCGAGGCGATGGTGTCACCCTTTTTTACGTCGTGCCTAATGCCCGATACCGGAAGAATGACAAGGCGCGCTCCTGGCGCAACCGAATTCGCATTGGGAATGCTATTTGCCCACTTGATCGTATTCACTGAAACATCAAATGATTTTGCGATGGAAGAGAGCGTATCTCCCGGTCGCACGGTATAGAAGAAGATCTGGCCGCCTGAACCCCGATCAGTGTCAGTCATCGTGCCGAGGGGATTCAATGGTGCGAGAAGTGCGTGACCCTGTACCACGGTCATGTCATTTTCAAAGCGTGGCAGGGTGGGGTCCTGGGCAAGACCGCTCGCGGCATCCAAGGCTGAAGCGCCCACTTCGGCATTTGTCTCGGAAATGATCGCGGGAAAATTATCTTCAATCTCGCCTGGAGCTCCTGTCAGGAATTTAAGTATTGACGAGAACAATCCCGCCTCGGCTTGTTGGGGGATCCCCACAATACCTCCCAAAACTACAAAAACCAGAAAAACTACCGCAATACCCCTTTTAAAAGCTAAAAGCTTCTTTGGAGAAAGAAGCATTGGTAAGTCAATTTTTTTGGATGTTCGCACCGTGCTCGTAACCAGATCAGACTGGACGGGAAGCACGGGTATATGGTCAGTAGGAATAGAGCGGTCTCCTTCGGCAACCGGCAAGTCTTCTAAAAATGCCGATCCATGCGACTTTTACGGACTATCCTCACCCGAATTCCAGTATAGCTCGTGGCTATCCTCGGGGCAACCCATGCTGTGGATGGCCTGGGTATACCAAATTCGCTCGAAATAATGAGCATTTTTTGATAAGATAGAAAATTCGAATCAGTATGCCCGGTAGTGAAACTTCGAACGGAGCGGCGAGCAAAATAGTAGCTATCCGATCTAGATACCATACTGCTTCAAGTGTCTTTTTCCTGGAGGAGGGCCGCTCCTGCCCTATAGTGTATGTTCGATCACCGTCGAGGTTATCCCTTTCTATATAATGTATAGTTTTTAACATAAGATGTTCGAAGTTCTACTACCGGGTATGCCCGAATCAAGCACCGAACCCATTCTTGCCGGCCTGAATGAGAAGCAAGTAGAGGCTGTCACCACCATTGACGGGCCGGTTTTGGTTATTGCGGGGCCAGGATCAGGCAAGACCAGAGCCCTCACCCATCGCATTGCCTATCTCCTTGGGAAGGGAGTTACCCCAGATGCCATCCTTGCCGTTACCTTTACGAACAAAGCGGCCGAGGCGATGCGCGAACGGGTAGGCGAGCTCCTCAGGGGTACTGCCGCGATCAAAACCAGAGGGAGTCATACGTCTGGTTTGCCTTTTATCGGCACATTTCACAGTTTTGCCGCCTCCCTCCTTCGGGAAGAAGCGCCCGCAGTCGGGTATACGAGGCACTTTTCAATTTATGACGAAGATGATGCTCTTTCGCTCGTCAAAGAGATTATGCGCGAACTTAATATCTCGAACCAGCGCTTTCCGGCTGGCATGCTTGCATCCGTCATCTCCGGGCTGAAAAATGATCTCATCGCATGGGATGAATACGAGGGACGGAGCGACTCTGAGCCATTCCCTAAAACAGTTGCCACGGTCTATGAGGCGTACCAATCCCGACTCCGCATGTCGAACGCATTTGATTTTGATGATCTTATGTTCTTTGCCGTGAGGTTGCTCCGCGAGCATGAAGGAATCAGACAGAAAATCCAGGCACGCTTCCGCTACATTCATATTGATGAATACCAAGACACGAACACGGCGCAATATGAACTCGTGCGACTCCTTGCGGGCGCGCATAGAAATCTTTTTGTCATTGGGGATGATGCACAGTCAATCTACAGTTGGCGCAAAGCCGACTATCGCAACATTCTCAACTTTGAACGCGACTGGCCGGATGCGCGTGTCATTCTACTTGAGGAGAACTACCGATCAACGCCTGAAATCCTGAAAGCGGCAAACGACCTCATTGAAAAAAATAGAGATCAGAAGAAAAAAACGCTCTGGACCAAAAACGCATCGGGCGAACTTCCCACCATTCGAGCCCACGAGCACGAACGCGAGGAAGCTGAATTCGTGGCCGAAGAAATGGAAGCTCTTAGGAACCAGCGGGGGATTCGTTGGAACGACGTTGCGGTTCTCTATCGAACCAACGCGCAGTCGCGAGTTCTTGAAGAGATCATGATCGAGCACGATATTCCGTACATGATCATCGGCGGCGTTCGATTCTGGCAGAGAAAAGAGGTGAAGGATATTGTTGCATACCTCCGCTACCTCCAAAATCCAAAAGATGTCGTCGCATTGAAGCGTATTGTGAACGTGCCGGCGCGCGGTATCGGGCCGAAAACATTTCTTGCTTATATGAGTCAAGGGAGTGAAGGGCTTGGGACGCGGGAACGTGATCGCCTCGAGCAATTTGAGCGCATTATTACGAAATTGCGCGAGGGTATGCGCGATCGAACCATCGCTGAATTCATCCAATTTCTCATCGCAACTATCGGCTACGGGCGCTATCTCGAAGATTTTTCGCGCGGTGCGGATTCTCGGATTGAAAACATCGGCGAGCTCGTGAGTTTGAGCCGAAAATATGACGCGCTTCCGATTAGTGAAGCCACGATAAAGCTCACTGAAGACGTCGCACTCGCGGGAGACCAAGATGAATTGAAATCAAACGGGGATGCCGTAAAACTGATGACACTCCATGCCGCCAAAGGCCTTGAATTTAGGGCGGTGTTTCTCACCGGACTCGAGGAAGGTATTCTGCCGCATGCGCGCTCCATCCAGAGTGGAAAAGCTGAACTCGAAGAAGAACGGCGACTCGCCTACGTAGGCATGACGAGAGCGAAGGATCATCTCTACCTCTCTTGGGCAATCACGCGCACCCTCTTTGGCGAACGCCAAGTAAATATGCCATCGCGCTTCTTGCGCGAACTTCCTCAGGAAATACTTGGAAAGGATCCGTTTGTTGATACAATCGAAAATCTGATTATTGACGCTGAAGAGTAACTATGCCAAAGCCGAACAAACTTCTTGGACAACATTTTCTTATCTCTCATGATGTACTCAATAAAATTATTTCTGCTGCCGACCTTCACTGGGATGAGACAATACTTGAAATCGGCCCAGGTCACGGGATACTGACGCGCGAACTTGCATCCCGAGTGAAGTGCGTCATCGCAGTTGAGAAAGATCAAGCACTTGCGGAGCACCTCGAACATGAATTCAAAAAAGATGCTCTGAAGAATGTCAAAATCATACGCGGCGATATTTTGAAACTCCCACCCCGCGATCTCGGACTTCCAAAAAAATTCAGCGTGGTTGCGAACATTCCCTATTACCTCACTGGCAGGCTTATCCGGTTGCTGCTTGAGCGCGAAGTGATGCCCAAGCGTATTGTGCTCATGGTCCAGAAGGAGGTGGCAGAACGAATGGTAGCTATTCCACCCGCTATAAATTTACTCGCGATTTCAGTTCAAGCGTATGGCATTCCCAAAATTGAATTTTTTGTTTCTGCGGACGCATTTTCCCCAAGACCGACTGTTGACTCTGCGCTCATTACCATCCACTCGATTTCAGAGGAGTTATTTCGCGAATATGATATTCGCCCTTCGACATTCTTTCGCATTGCATCGCGTGCATTCCGCGGAAAACGAAAAATTCTGGAAAATACCCTTGCCACACTATGCGAACCAAAAATCCTAAAAGACATTCTGAAACATTTGAATATTGAAAAGCGGCGCCCGCAAGAACTCGGAGTTACCACATGGTTCTTACTTGCGAAGGCTATTGAACGCGATTCGGGGTAAAATTTCACTACGGAGTTATCTTAACAAACTTGTTGCGACCGCTGATATTTTGCTAAAATAAATCCGTGAGAAACAAAAGGAGTAAAATGGCATTGCGTGATGCAATCCTTGGTATCCTCGCCGAGATCGGAGAAGCGGGTATTGGCTCCTTTTTCCCCGAAAAATATCCAGAAGGGCGTTTTTGGCGACGGCTGGGAGGGGGAGTCTCACGCTCGTCGCGAGCGACATTTTCCGTGCTCTTGTCTCGATTGCAGTATGAGGGTCTTGTTGAACGTAAAGGCGCGAAGAAGTCAGCTCTCTGGCATGTTACCCAAAAAGGAAGGCAATATCTTACAGATTTCACTGCTACTAAAAATCCCCCACAACGCGATGGCAAACGCCGCCTGGTGATATTCGATATTCCGGAGCAAGAGAAAGGAAAACGCGAGGTAATCCGACGCGAACTTATTGGCATTGGATATTACCAGCTTCAGAAAAGTGTTTGGGCTGGAGACTTTCCATTGCCATCGGATTTCCTTAATACGCTTGATATGCTCAATTTAAAAAAGCATGTCCATATCTTCAGCGTACAACAAGAAGGGACACTCAGTGATGAAATTTGAGGTAATTCATGAGTTTTTAAGCCTTTTTATCTTAACAATTTATCAGCGATCGCTGATAAATTGTTAAGATAAAGTTTAAGAATTTTGCATGCGGGGAGCATGGGAAAAGCATATAAACGCAGTAAGGAATTAAGAAAGTTTTACTGGCTCATTTGAAAACCCAAGTTATCAACAGGATTTTCGCAGTTTTTCCCCACTCTGATGCTATACTTAGACAATGGGCCAATACGCCCTTGGCATTTTCGCCACAGGCCGAAGGAAACTATTTCTGGGAGTGATTTTAATATTGGCGGCACTTGGAGGTGCGGCATTTCTTCTGTTTCAGAGAGACTTCTTTGCACGAGAGACCGTCATTCAAAACAAAACAGCGAATGAGCAAGCGCGAGTCATCGCGAGCCTCGCCGTCAAAGAGGCTCTCAAGGATACCGACAGCGACGGACTCAAGGATTGGGAAGAGGCGATTTACAAAACCAACCCCGAGAACCCCGACAGTGACGGCGACGGAACTTCCGATAGTGATGAAGTCAATCAAAACCGCGATCCTTTGAAAAAAGGACCGAATGACAAGATCGTCGAACCAATATCCGACACGGCTGTTGCGAGCAACCCTGATATTGATCCAAAAAATTTCACTCAAAATTTCACGAAGGCGCTTTTTGAGAGTGGCGCGTTAAGTTCGATTGATGAAAACGGCAATCTCGCATCAGGTGATTTTCTCAACAACCTCAATATCCCGGACTCAATCAATGTTGAGAACCTTTTTGCGAATGTCCCCTCTGTATCACGAAAGGATCTCACCATCGTTGACACGAACGACCCTGCGGCCGTCCGAGATTACTTCACAAAAGCCGGGCAAATATATCGAACAACACTCGGATCATTCCCCGAAAGCGACATCGTAATATTCACAACAGCGCTCGAGCAAAATAACTTCAGTCGAATGGGCGAGCTTGATACGCAAGCGGATGCGGTGGGGAGAGTGGCTGAAGAAATAAAAAAACTTCCGGTTCCGGGGAAATACGCCGATGCCACAGTCGGCGAAATTAATAATCTTCGAAAAATTCAGCGCATTATTGAAATCATGCGTGCCGTTGAAACCGATCCGCTTGCGGCGTACTTCGCGTTCCAAAAGCGTATCGCTCTAATTGACGAGATGACCAATTCCACCGCTCTCATACGCGATGAACTTGTGAAAGAGGGCATTATCACACTCTAATATGCAGGCCACTCACACCATTCGCGTTTCAATCGCCTTCCTTCTTACACTCTCGGTAGTTTTGTTGATAGCCCCCCGCCCAACAGAAGCACAAGGCGGCGTTATCGGCGGTATTGTGGAGTGTTTCATGCCCTCACTTAAAGATCTTGTCAGCAGCATCCCTTATGTGGGGGACTTCCTGACAGGCGGTAAAAAAGAGGTGCCGGTTAAGGAACAAAATCTGCGCGATAAATCATGCTACGACTCCATTATGACGGGCCTCCTGAAAGACACTATTAAGTTAATGCGGGATATGATTTTGAATTGGATTGTGACCGGGAACCTCTCGATGCCGGTGTTTTCGACGAATTATACGATTGATGCCGCTCGATTCGCAGAAAATGCATCGCGAATTTTTCTCTCGAAATTAGCCGGCATTAATTTCTGCGAAGGATTTAACGTTGGCGCAGTTCAAAACTTTGCCTTTAATTTTAGTTTGAGCGTCGCATGTTCTCTCACGAACCCCGTTCAAACAAATTACGCAAATACCATGTTTGCGCTTGCGGGTATTTCTGATGCCACAAGGCCCTCATTCGATGATTGGCTCAACCTGCGAAGCAAAGAAAACAACAAAATATACGGCTACGTCGAATCCGAAGACGAACGGCAGCGGCAAATCGCAAATGCGGTTGCCGCCCGTAATGCAGAGCACCAAGCGGGTTTAGGATTCATACCGATCAAAAATACCATAACCGCTCTTGCAACATTTCCCGGAAGTTCGGCAAAAGAACTCGCTGATGCGGTTGGCATAAAATCCCCGGTTAACCAGACGGATGTTGCGAATACCGTGCAACAGGCAATTACAGCGATCCTCACAACAGCACTCCAGCAACTCGTGAACCAGGGATACGCGCCATAAATATGATGCCGAGCCACACAATATACAGGCAGAAGATTGCGTCTGCAATTGCGGCTCTTCTTTTGATTGTGTTCATAAGCCCTATACTCGGAGCTCCCCTACGGGCAGATGCACAGGAGCCGGGGATGGAATATCAAATCCTACAAAAAGAAGCTGAACAAGCTACGACCATTGGAAAAACAGGAAAGCTCGAACTAACAAAGGTAGGTTGCGGTATAACGGAGATATCCTGTGGTTTTCTCGCACTCCTGAATTGGATTGCTGACGGCATAATATTTCTCGTCTACCCGCTTGGGGAAGGATTCTTCTTAACGATGATCGAATACAACTATACGGCGTTCAACACACCCAATCACCCATTAATGCTTGCAACAGTACAGGGGTGGACCATCACGCTCGGTGTTGCAAATATGTTTTTTGTGCTTCTACTCCTCTGGATCGCCATTGCCACTATTTTCGATTTTGAACCCTGGACCGCTCGCCAACTCCTACCAAAGCTCATTATCGCGGCTCTCCTCATCAACTTCAGCCTCGCGATTGGAACTTCTATCATCCGCCTCTCAAACGGCATTGCGGTGATATTCAGCACTCAAATTGAAAAAATGGGCGGAACCGGGGCTGCAATTATGAATATTTACAATCCGGACGAAGTTCTCTACACCATGCAAAATCAATATACGAGCCTAAATAAAGATGAACTCATCGCAAAGCTCAAAGGCTGGAAAGTAAAAATCACGAATTCGGGCATTCCATGGAAAAATGGAGACTACACGGCCTTGGATTGCTACATGATCATACAGGATCGCACCGGACTTGTGAGTGGATCCCTCGCTTTTCTCGGGGATTTCATAGTCAACTTTGGAACAGCGGGAAACTATATCAGTTCTGGCGCACATATTGAGGCCGCATGTAGAAAATTTGTTTCGGACATAGAAATTGCGAAGGCCCTCTCTGCGCTTGATCCTGTGTTTGGAAAAATGCAAATTCTTGCCATGGCACTTGCCGCAAAAGCATTTGTCATACCTATTGCTCTTTTTACGATATTCGCCGCAGGCGTAATGCTCCTCATACGCCTTATATCTCTCCTCATGCTCCTCATTTTCGGCCCGCTAGTGTTTCTCTTTTTCGCCTTTGGGCCCCTCCAAAGCTACTGGACCAAATGGTGGGAAAATCTATTCAAGTGGAGTTTTTTCATGCCAGCATTCATGTTCCTGTTTATGATGAGCCTCATCATCCTGAAGGGGGTTGCGCCGAAATCAGAAGATCTTGCCCTGGTGGGAGGAAAAATACCCAATGTGGGTGAGCTTGTGGTGTATTATCTTATTGCCGTTGGACTCATGATCGGGTCCCTCATGGTTGGACACCAGACGGGAATCGCGGGGGCTGGTGCAGTTACAGGATTGGGGAAACGCTGGGCGAGTGGAACTGGTAAATGGGCTGCGAGAAGAACAGGGCGACTTGCACTCCGAGCATCAGCACCCGCCGCCCATAGACTTGAATCACTCCAATCAGATGAAACCGCTTCTCGAACAGCGCGATTTCTTGCGCATGGCTTAAATAGAATCCCTGGTGTTCGCCGTGGACTTCAAAATATTGCAAATGCTCAAAAGAAACAAGTTGAAGAATATGAGAAAGCGTACGATGGCAAATCATCTGAACAAATCGAACGCTTGACTAGTATGAACACTGCCAATGCCGCTATGAGAGCAGCTGCAATAAAAGTCATGATGAAACGACGTGACCTTGACGAAACAAGTGATGAAAAAATTGTCGGAGCGATGCACTACCTTCGAGATGTGCTTGGCGAAGACATCCAAGACCTCACCAAAGCGGCTCCTCACTTGGCGGGGTACGGACTTCCACCCGAGGAGAGAAAAGCTGCAATGGAGAAGCTCATACAATCTATCAGACCGCTTGCCGGTACGTGGGAGCGAATGGATCGCCGCGCATTCGAAGACCCACTATTTCTTCAACTCGCAGCTCACACCTTTGGTCCAGACCATTTACGGACCATGGGTGCATTTGATCAACGCTTGAGAAACAAATTCCAATCTGCTTTAGAGGACAATATCATTGATGATAAAGGAATTGTCATACCGAACGGCCATATTCCTGGCTTTGGTCAGAGCATGGTGTACGACGCGGCAACTGGCGCAAGGATGAGTGATGGCATGCTTGATTACCTCTACGCAAGCCCGGGAAGAGGTCTTGGCTATCGCCCTCCATCTTCCAATATTACACGCCCACCCGGCTATACCTATGTACAAAATCGTGGTGGAGGAGAAGGCGGAGGTGGCGAGGGTGGCGGCGAAGGTGGAGGCGGAAGACGAGGCGGTGGCGGTGGACGAGGTGGCGGAGGTGGAGGCCAGCCTCAAGCAGGTGAAACTGTCTCGCCCGGAGGAATCATTATCCCACCAGGCGCAGGATTCTAGAGAACACGATAGCCGAACACCGCCTTCAAAAACGTAATCAAACCTATGCGACACACATTCCCTCCAAAGCTCATACAGAAAAAATCCGCAGAACTGCCTCCAGCGCTTCTTGATGCGATCTTAAGTGTTGACTCTGCGAATGCAATTCGTGACATCGGAATCAAGCATCATCTCCCTATTGATAAATTGGGAATACTTGCAGAAGAGGTTGGTTGGATAATGAGTGGGATCGCACCTACAAAAGAATTTATCCCTGCACTCGTGGATGGCCTCGAGATTTCCACGGCGGAAGCTTCTCAAATTGCTACCGAGGTAAACGAAAAAATATTACTCCCCATCCGTGAATTCATGAAGGGATTCCACGGAGGAGAGTGGGAGGGACAATTTAAGAGAGTAGAGAATAGAGGACAGGGGTTAGGGGATAGAGAAAAGAGAATAGAGAGTAGAGAACAGACGCGAGGGGATAGAGAAAAGAGCGTAGAGAATAGAGTACCGATGACCACGCCGATTCCGACGCAGTCGAAACCTCCCGCGCCACCTCCGCCAACGCAACCGAATCTCGAGCCGCTGATTATCAAGCCGCTTCCAGAGATTAGAGAGCAGAGAATAGAGAATAGAGAACCCTTTAACCCAACCCAGGGCAAGCAGGAGGAAAAACCAACCACGCAAATACCCGCGAAATCCCCAGAAATAAAGCTTCCCCAACCGCAGATGGAACCGAAAAAAGAACCGACTGCCCCGATCGTAAGTCCAATCATTCGAGGGTTTTCTAGTGAGCAAAAAATAGAGAATAGAGAGCAGAGAACAGAGAACAGAGAACCCTTCGATTCCTTCGACGCAGCTCAGAGCAAGCAGCTACCAAATAACAATCAACCGGCGCAAGGTACTAGTGGTCAGACACTAGGCACTAGTAGTGTCCCTCCTCCTGCGTATTATCAGCAGGCGAAAGAAAAAGCCGAGCAGGAGATTGCGGCAATACAAGGCACTAGTGGTCAGGCACTAGTCACTAGTGGCGAACAGACGAAACCACCGCTGCCGACTGGGCCGTCGCCGTACGTAATATCGGTGAATAGAGAGCAGAGAATAGAGAGTAGAGAACCCTTCGATGCGGCTCAGGGCAAGCAGCAGCCGACTCCATCCCCGATTCCAACAATTTCTGTGACGCCGCCGTCGATAGAGAATAGAGAGCAGAGAGTAGTGAGTAGTGAACAGTCAATAAGTAACAAACAGCAAGTCACAAGCAGCATCCCACAAAATCCTATTCGAATTGAGAAAAAAATTCCGAAGCCCCCGGCGCCGGAGAGCTACTCGGTTGATCCTTATCGAGAGATAACCGAGTGAGCGAGATAAGCAGATAAGCGAGGTAAGCAAATAAGCTCATGGCAAATATACGAACTTTCCGAGACATACAAGTCTCGGCAGAAAGCTCACGAACTGGTTCTCTACATGTATAAAATAACCAAACAATTTCCGTCCGAAGAGCGATACAGCCTCGTATCTCAAATGAGGCGGGCTGCACTTTCTGTTCCGACGAACATTGTCGAAGGATTTCGAAGACCAAGCGCGAAAGACAGCATACGATTCTACGACATAGCAAACGGTTCACTTGAGGAACTGCGTTACGAAACTCTCGTCTCAGGAGATTTAGGGTATGTTTCCGACAGCGAACGCAATACAGCAAATGGAAAGTTAGAAGAAGTTAGTAAAATGCTCAACTCATGGATACGTAGCCAGCGTAATAATACCGTCCGAGCTTAATTTACTTATCGACTTATCTCGCTTATCAGCTCGATACATGCAACAATTCCAAGTCCCCCAATTCATCACTGTCGAAGATCGGATCATTGGTCCGCTCACTTTGAAACAATTTGCATATCTCTTGGGGGCAACTTCCGTACTTCTCCTTACCTGGTTCTTTTTTCACGTCATTCTTTTTCTCATCATTGGCATTCCCATAACGGCACTCTTCATCGCAATGGCATTCGTAAAAATAAACAGCCAACCTTTTCCGACCGTATTCGCAAATGCCATAAACTATTACCTAAAGCCTCATTTATACCTGTGGCAACAGAAAAAGGGCACTAAGGATTTGGCACTAGGTACTAGTATGGCACCGCGCACACCAGAATCACTACTTGCCGGGATTCCTAAACTATCTGAAAGCAAACTGTCGGATCTTGCGTGGAGTCTTGATGTGAAAGAGCGAATAGCAGATAGAGGATAGAGAGTAGAGAGTAGGGGATAAGATGATAACGATGAGAGCGTAGAGCGATAGAGACCAGAGAGTAGAGAATAGAGAATGTGATTGTGTTATGGAAAATTCTTACCAGAAGCTAATCATATGGCAACGTTCAATAGAACTTGCTGTGGAGATATATAAACTCACTGAATCATTTCCGAAGACTGAAATATATGGACTTACCAGCCAAACAAGACGTTCCGCTATATCCATACCTGCTAATATTGCCGAGGGATGGAGCAGGCAATATACAAAAGAATATATTCAGTTTCTTCACGTTGCTCGTGGATCCGGAACAGAACTTGAAACGCATCTCGTCATCGCTTATAGGCTAAACTTTCTTTCAGCAACTGATTTCAAAAAAGTGCAGGATATGACTACTGAAATACTAAAAATGCTAAGTGCTACAATAACTTCATTGAAATCGAACCACGTCAAAGCATAGCTCTACCCCCTACTCTCTATTCTCTAGCCCCTACTCTCTACATGCCTCCCAAGACAACAACCGGAAAACAAGCATCAACCCAAACAACCCAAGAGTTCGTCGCTATTGAAACGATCCGAGATAACGTTGTCATACTCCGAAGTTACCAGGGCCTGCGGGCAGTTCTCATGGTCTCGGCTCTAAATTTTGCCCTCAAGGCCGAAGAAGAACAAGATGCGCTTGTGTATCAATACGAAAATTTTCTCAACTCCCTTGATTTCCCAATGCAGTTCATCGTGCAATCTCGACGACTCAATATCGAACCCTATCTTGAAACGCTCGCCGAACGCTCGAAGCAAGAAGCAAATGAGCTCATTAAAATACAAACAACTGAATATATTGAATTCGTAAAATCATTTGTTGATATGAGTAAAATTGTATCAAAAACGTTTTACGCAGTTGTGCCGTTCCAGCCATCGGTTGTCGCACAAACATCAGGAATTTTCAAAAATATTTCTGGTTTGTTTGGGGGAGCAAAACCAAATGCCGCCGCAAAGGAAGAGTCCTTTGAAGAATGGAAAAATCAGCTTATTCAACGAGTGGACGCAGTATCACTCGGACTTCGAAGGCTCGACCTTCGCGTAGTCATGTTGAACACCGAGGAGTTGATTGAACTCTACTACGGACTTTACAACCCAACAGAATCACAGCCCATGCATGCAGAAATTAGTGAGAAAGGCCAATCAACAGTATAGTATGTCACTTCTCTCATTTGGAAAGAAAAAAGAAGTACCACCAGAAGTCTTTTCGGTATTCCCGGCGGAAATTTATCAATCCGGCATCACCACGCTTCGGGACATTATCGCACCAGCCGCACTCGAAATAAATCCAAGTTTCCTACGCCTCGGAGAAAAATTCGTGAGAACTCTCTTCGTCTTCTCCTATCCTCGCTATCTCCACACCAATTGGTTCTCGCCTATTATTAACTTAGATAAAGTATTCGATATTTCGTTTTTTATTCATCCGGTGGATACCTCCATTATTCTGGGACAACTCCGAAAACAGGTCGCACGAGTGCAATCTCAAATCGCGATGCGAGAAGAGAAGGGGCTTGTGCGCGACCCCATTCTCGATACCGCATATCGCGATCTTGAGGATCTGCGCGACAAACTCCAGCAAGCGCAAGAACGACTCTTCAACTTTGGCCTCTACATTTCCGTATGGGCAAATTCAGCTGCGGAACTTGACCGACTTGAGGGCGATGTTCGATCAGTGCTCGAGGCGCGTCTCGTCTACCTCAAGCCCGCACTCTTCCAACAAGAGGAAGGATTCCATTCAATGTTGCCGCTCAACAATGACCGACTCCTTATCCACAACTACCTCAATTCAGGCCCTATATCATCAACCTTCCCCTTTGTATCGTTTGATCTCACGTCGAATAAGGGAATCCTCTTTGGCATCAATCGCCATAACAACTCACTCGTTCTCTTTGATCGCTGGTCGCTTGAGAATGCAAACTCCGTCACGTTTGCGATGTCCGGTGCGGGGAAAAGCTATGCCACAAAGCTTGAGGTACTGCGTTCTCTTATGTATGGAGCAGAAGTCATCATCATAGACCCCGAACGCGAATACCAATATCTTGCCGAGACTGTGGGAGGCGCATACTTCAATATCTCTCTTACCTCGCCAAACCATATCAACCCCTTTGATCTTCCCATCCCGCGCGAGGATGAATCCCCCTCGGATGTATTGCGATCAAACATCATTAACCTCATCGGCTTTTTTAGAATTCTCCTCGGGAGTTTAACGCCCCAAGAAGATGCAATTCTTGATCGCGCCATTTCTGAGACGTATGCCGCACGCGATATTACGCCGGATACGGATTTTGCGAGTGCCGTCCCTCCAACGCTCTCGGATTTGGCGCTCGTGCTCGCCAATACAGAGGGGGGAGAAGACCTTGCGCTCCGCCTTAAAAAATATACCGAAGGAACCTGGGCAGGTTTCATCAACCAGCAAACAAATCTCGATATCACGAACCGCCTTGTCGTGTTTTCGGTGCGAGACATGGAAGAAGAACTCCGGCCCGTTGCGATGTACATCGTGCTCCACTATATATGGAATCTCGTGCGTTCCCAGTTAAAGAAGCGCCTCCTTGTGGTTGATGAGGCCTGGTGGCTCATGAGGCACGAGGACGGTGCTTCATTCCTCTACGGCATTGCGAAGCGGGCACGAAAATATTTTTTGGGCCTTTCAACCATTACCCAGGATGTTGCCGACTTTATGGGCTCCCCCTACGGCAAACCGATTGTGACAAACTCATCAATACAGCTCCTCTTGAAGCAATCTCCCGCAACCATACAAACCGTATTAGAAACCTTTAATTTAACCCAACAAGAAAAATTTCTCTTACTCGAATCCGAAGTAGGGGAGGGAATCTTTTTTGCGGGTCTGAAGCACGTTGCAATTAAAATAATCGCATCATATACGGAAGACCAGGTGATTACTTCAGACCCCGCGCAGTTGCTCCTCATCAAAAAGGCAAAAGAAGATTTCACAATAATACACAACACTACACTCTAAATTTCAACTAGGTATGCCAGAAGAAAATACAACAACCGAACAAGAACAAGAGGATCAATACTCCGCCGAAGAATTCCGCATGCGCCTTGCCGAAGATCGCAATCGGCGCGAAACTGAAGAGGTAGGAGGGGGGAATCCAAAACAAGGCAGTAGTAGCCGGACTGGGTCTCATATCGGAATGGTCGAAGGAATGCTGATGACAATAGTCTCACTGATCTTTGATATTAGTCAGGCACTTCTCACCATGATCGGCATCGGCTTTCTCTTAAATCCTTTTATTTCATTTTTTGCATGGCTTACATTCTTTGTCTGGCTTGGCATAAAAGGAAAAACATTCACCTCTTCACTTAAAAATGCGACATCGGCACTTAAAAATCCTGCACTCCTCAATGTCGGAACGCTTTTGGTCGGTATGATACCGGCTATTAATGCCTTGCCAGAACGAACCGCCGGCACTCTTGCTATTATTTTTGCTGACTATCTAAGTTCCGTAGTAAAACCAATGTCTGCAAAAGCGAATGCTTAGTATGAAACTAACCCACACTCAACTTCTTATCTTAATGTTCGCCTTCCTCGCTAGTATGGGGATGTTGCACGCGACCGCACAAACGACACCGACTACCGTGCCTCTCTTTCACGTTACTATAGACCCCGAACTTTCTTACTCCGGCACACCGGTCACTGTCACTATTGTCCCAGAAAACTTTTCTGTATCAACTACTTCGTTCTCATGGTTTCGAAACAATACAAAACTTGGATCATCGGGAATGGGAAAAAATAAAATTACCCTCACGACCGACCCTGCACCATCAGCCCTTACCCAGCTTCGCGTTGATATTGACCCCGGATCGGGATTCAGCCCGGCGACGCAAACAATCTCGATTGAAACTCTTCGACCGTTTACTTTTCCTACATCTCAAAATGACGCAATTAAGTCGGATTTTAATCTCGAAGTCACCAGTGCGAACCCGGATCCTGGAGAAACCGTGACAGTAAGCGTTGTTACATATTCATTCGACAAGCAATTCGCGATGTATCGTTGGTACATAAACGACAAGTTTGAGAGTGGCGCAAGCGGCAAAGGACGATTTAATTTTCAACTCCGTGCAGGACGCGATGAAGAAATAACTACTATTCGAGTTGATGTCGTAACTCCAGACGGACTATCCAACTCAAAGAGCGTGGTTATCCAAGTCACATCAGCGCCGCTCTATTGGTGGGCGGACACAAACACCCCTTACTGGTATCGGGGGAAAGCACTGCCTTCCCTTGGAAGCAATGTTCATGTGATCGTACTCCCGAATACAACTTCACCGCTCTCATACCGATGGGAATTTAACAACAACTTTATCCAACAAGCGTCCGGAGTAGATCGCCCGAGTTTTACCTATAAAGCAACATTCCCGGTGAAAGAACACATTCGCGTACTTATGAGCAGTCCTCACAAAGATTTTTCCAAACAAGCAGAAATCGAGATAGAGCCTTCTTCCGCAATGGTAAGCATTTATAAGGTACAGCCACTACAAGGGGTTATGTTCGAACACGCACTCGGCGAACTTGTCGATGAAGCAGGCAGTCCATTTGATTTCTTGGCAATTCCTTTCTTTTTCTCACGCGAGCGTATCCCCGATCTTGCCTATACCTGGACGCTCAATGGTAAAATCTTTAGCGAGAAATATGATACACCATGGCTCTTCACGCTGACCAGCAATCCGGGGGAAACATCGTCAAACTCCCTTTCCGTCCAAATCAAAGACCAAGCGCAAAATGGACGAGAGGCATCTCAAACCGCAACTATCAAACTACACTAATTACTATGAAACCCCCCACAATCATTCTTCTCATCTTGATTCTCGGATTACACGCCCTCGTGCTTATGCCAGGTGCGGCACTTGCAGAGCCGAATGCAACCGGCAATGCAGGGAATACTAGTGGCAATAGTGGCAATACTGGTGGGAACAGCGGTAATACCGGCATTGATGTCCAAAGTTACCTTTCCAATCTTTACCTTTGGTTCCTCGGCTTTGTCGGAATCTCTGCACTTCTCGCAATTGTGTATGGAGGCATTCTCTATATGTTTTCGGGGACAAGTCTTACGAAAACCGAGCAGGCTAAAAAACTCATTGGGAACGCAATTTTCGGAATTGTCATTGCGGCGGCATCTTTCCTTCTCCTCTCTGTTATTAACCCAGACCTCATCAACCACGGATTCGACATCACGTGCATAGTAGATAAAGCACTGGGCACTGTTACTTCTTGCCCTACTTCCCCTTAATTTTACCTTCCCCGACTAAATCCCACCCCGACGAAATACCAACCAATAACACCCTATGAACCGAACCACGATCACCCTGGCCCTTATACTCATACTCGCGATTGCGGGCGGAGTGGCTTGGTATTTTCTAAAACCCCTTGCAGTGCCAACGTCCCCCTCGGGCCAAACAAATGGGCTTCCTGATATAGGTGGACGCGGCGGAGCCGGAGGGGCTGATACTGGTGGCTCTGGTGGTTTTGGCACTGGAACCAACGGGGAAACTGCTCCTGGGGTGAGCCTTCGCCAAATTATTGACGAACCAATCCTTGCCGCAACTGTTTCCGCTGACGGAAAATCCCTCTACTATCTCTTGCGCGAAAACGGCCACATCATGACATCCTCGCTTGATGGCACGAATGAACAATCATTGACCAATCTCACCATACTTGAGACATTTGACGGCCTCTGGTCGCCTAAAAAAACAAAACTTGCGGTGTGGTATGCGGACAGTGGCGTTGCAAAAGCATTTCTCCACGAAACTTCAACCTCGAGCCCCTCGCGAGTTCTTCCTACGGGGATAACTTCGCTCGCCTGGTCGCCCGATGGATTGAATATTGCCTACCTTGTTCCACAAGGTGAGAAAACAAACCTTGTTATCGCAGATGCAAATAATAAAAATGCGCGTACAGTTTACTCAACCCCTATTCCTGATTTCACTGTTCAGTGGACGGCAAAAAATACCATTCTATTGGTATCGAGACCTTCCGGCCTTGCGCCCTCTTTGGTCATGAGTATAAATCCGAATACGAAAGCAAGCAGTGTTCTGCTCTCGGATATATCGGGCGTTGTCACTGCATCTTTCCCCAACGGCAGTGGTTTCCTGTTCTCGCAGTCTAACCCAAACGGCAAGGCTCTTGCTCTTTCGCTCTTCACATTGAAGGATTCACTCACGACGGCCATCAATCAAATTACCATTGCCGACAAATGTGTATTTTCTCCGGATTCTAAAAAACTCTACTGCGGTATTCCGCAGGGAACCATCCCAAGCCCCAGCCCTGATATGTGGTATCGCGGAGAAGTTTCATTTTCAGATGCGATTCTCGAAATTGATCTTGCAACGAATCAAGCGACAACTCTTACGGATACCACACTTGCCGACATTGATATGATATCGCTGTTTACCACTACTGACGGAAAAAATATCTTCTTCATAGACAAAAAAACGAGTACGCTTTGGAGATTGACCCTAGAAGCTGAACAACGCTGAATAGAATTCAAAGCAAAACCGTTTCTTCTTCCTGAGGATGAAAAACAATTCTGGTACTACCTTCGCGGTTCAAAGTATCGTTTGGGCTTTCTTATTAACTTTGGTTCAAAAGAGTTAGAGATAAAACGACGAGTTTACGATAGGGCGCGGAACAAGTACAAAGAATCAGCGTGAATCCGCGTTCCGTTCAGCGCGTTATCAGCGTATTAAAAAAAGCCCCGGAATCCAGAACCTTTCTTCAGGTTACTGGACCCCGGAGCCTATTGATCAACGAACTACGACGACCGCGAGGAGATCCGAACCCAGTAACATGATGACGCTTTCTCCCGCGTCACTGGGCTGGATTCGTTCTCGCTCTACTTACGTTTTTCTGCCACAGTCCCGGCCGACATCCGTGAGCCAGATGTCAACTATTGCCTCTCCGGTATCAACCCGGAAGGCTTGAGGCCTGCGGACACCCCATCGCCCCGATGGGTCCTCGATCGTGGCAACGCTACCATCGGTGAACCTGATGGAAACACGCTCGTCGCCTCGACGATTGAGTGAGTAGTTCGTGCAGGCAGGAAACAACTCCTGCACGTCCCGCCACCCATCCGCCTGCCGAATGTGAACGGCGTGATGGATGATCCGATCGCCATCCGAGGTTTGCGGCGACGTACGATTCAACTGTGGAGGTTGGAGATCCCCAAAGGAGAACTTCCCGCTCGCAACCTTTTTGCCGTAGCTGGTGAACCAGTTCACAGCCGCCTCCGGAACCTCTTGCAGCCAGGCATCGGCCACTGCTGGCACGAACACCCGGATAAGCGAGATGACCAACGTGACCCACATCACAAACCGCACGACCTTGGGCCACTGGAGCTCACCCTTCCTCCATATCGCATACCCTACCATGATGATGATCGCGATAAGGATGAGGGGCGCTGTGAAGGGATCATTGGATGCCGGAATCCACAGCGCGATCAGCCCAGCCGCAGCAACGCTCGTCGCAAAGGCCGCAACTGCACGCACGTATTCAACAGCACCTCCGACAGGCGTCCTGATCGGGCCGCCGGCGCCCGGTTCATTGTTGTATTCCTCGATCGCGGCTGCCACCTCTGCGCCAATAATGAACCGCTTAGCGGAGAGATACAGCATGATACCGAGAGCGATGAAAATCCCAGCCTCAAGCCAAACGACTTTGAGTTTACCCTCCATGAACGCGCCGGGAAGGATGAACACCGCCGCGACGATGGACACCGCGATGATCGACCGCTGTAGGCGCAAGAAGTTACGCTTATGCCAGAGCCCGACCACATTTCCGAGAAGCGAAAAGGGTTCCATGATAGTCTTCCTCCTTCTAGGTTCGAGTCTAGATCTTGAGGTCGCTCGTGAAAATACTCGCCCAACGCCACCAGCCATTCGATTCAGCGTGGATGTCAGCTCGAAGACGCAAACGCGCTTGCCTCAACTTCTTGATGAACCGCCGTCCCTCTTCGCCCTCGACCCAATTCTCGAGCCCGGCCTGGATGTCGCCGAGCTTGGTGGCGATCGCGCGCGCAGGCTCCGCAATGAACGTACGGAATATCTGCGCGATCGGATCATGATTCAACAACTCCACAAACTGCTCGAGGTCATCGGCGGGCAGGGCGCCCAATTTCGTGTAGAGATCTCGCGCCCGAACCTCGTCGAGCTTCCCTTCCGCATCGAGCGGCAGAAGCTCACCAAGTGCGATCGTCGCAAGGTTCTCCTTTCCCTTCCCCCAGTACGCTCGGTGCACGTCGAGGATCTTCCGCCGATCGCTCGACGAAAGGTCGAGGAGTATTGCGGCGAGCTGCATCCTGGGGTTGTTCTTGATGATGGTCTTGATCCGCTCGGCCACAACCGAGGCGGATTCTCCCACCTCACGTCGGAATAGGTCCCGGAGCAATTTTCCTCCGGCCTCTCCCAGAACGAGGCGATATATTTCTCGAAATTCACCTTTGAGGAAATTCAGCATGATGCCCTCCTTACGGGGTCGCTGTTGGGGTTGTGAGCGCGGGCTTCAATTTCCGAGTTCGGTTGTACCCGACCTTGTACGCTGCGTAGAGCGCCATCGGCGGTTGCGGTTTCGGGATCGCAGATGCGACCGGCGCCAGCACCACCGATACCTTAGCAGGAACATTGATGGAGACGCTTACGCCAAGATCGCTCGCGAGCCGGAGGGTAATCTCGCGCCCATCACCTTTGAGGTTAAACCTCGATATGACGGGGGACGACTTCCGGACGATGATCTCCTTTTTCAGAGATCCCCCCGTTCCGTCGTCGTCAAGATAGTGAATCTTCCCTCCGATCGCGTTGCCGTCCTTGTCAGCGACGTCGAGATGAACGACGAGCTGATTACCCTGCGAGAACTTGTCGAAGACGCGGATGCAAGGCTTACGAGGCTTCGAGATGAACTCGGGAATCTCGGGCGTCCCGAGATTGAACCGACGAACACCGCCTGTCCCTTTCGCCTTGAGCTCGACCGACATTGGTCGAATAAAAGTGAGCGTAACTGCGAATCGCCCGGTCGTCTCGAGAAGATGTGAACCGCCCCGGAGGACGTTCCCGACGTAGATCTCATACTCGACCTCATTCAACGGTGCTTCGTCTCTCACGAGAAGAAGGCCGGAGAGTGAGACCTCATACGATCCGTCGTCGAGACGTCTGCCCTCTCCCCACTGAAGATTCTTCACCATCAGGTTTTGATCCCTTCGCCCGTCATCGCGTGGCATTGTGCTCCCCTTCCGCGCCCTCGGCGCATGGTCCGATCTGAATCGGACCGGTTTTTACTTCGTTTTTCCTATAGAATTGGCAAACTACTGCCCATGTTTTCCGTTTGCTCATTTTATCACTTTTAATGAAAAAGTCAATGCCACTGCGGTTTTATGTTTATTTCGAGCCTAAAAGCTTGACTTTTTGAATCCATCACGTATAATTGAAACGCTTTAGATGTTGCTCCCACAACCCTAAGGAGGAACTTCTTGAAATATATTTACGGAGTATGCGGCACCGTTCTTCTTGTCGTATGCATGGTGGCACAGGCAAACGCCATGCAAGGGTGCATTTACCAAGGGCAGACCGGTCCTATCACTCACTACTTCTGCCCGTCTCCAAGCTCGGAGAGAAGCCAAGAGGCGCCTCGAGAACTCACCCCACCGCGAATTCGAACTACGACCATCGCAAGAAACCTACCACGGGCAATTCCGGGGCCACAAGAAACTCCTTCATACCACAGTGAATCGCTTGAAGGGCTCGCGAGTGAAATTGCAAAACATCACGGGGTGAACCCACACCTCGTGAAAGCGATGATCGCGGTTGAGTCGGGAGGGAATGCCAGGGCAGTATCGGCTAAGGGCGCCGAGGGAGTCATGCAGCTCATGCCGGAGACATCTCGCCGGTTTGGAGTGAGAAATCCCTTCGAGCCGCAACAAAACATCGAGGGAGGAGTTCGCTACCTCGCGTGGTTGAAGACACAATTCTCGAATACTCGTCACGTCATCGCCGCGTACAACGCCGGGGAGAAAGCGGTGTGGAAATACGGCGGAGTCCCGCCGTATCCCGAAACACAACAATACGTTCGTAAGGTTCTCGCACTATGCAGGAATTGTTGAACACAGAAGTTCTCGATTCCTGCTTTTTCTTAAAATGAACGAGGAGCTCCGCGCCGCTCTGCGGCGCGGTATCTCCATTTCGCCCCCTCCTTTTCGCGCTTAATGAGTCTATATATCACAAGCATGTTTCCATCTCATGTTTTACTTTTATATAACAACGCAATTGCACAAAAGGAGGGGGTTTATTGTTTGTTGCCATTCATCCCCGCCCCGACCGCGGTCGGGGCGGGGTATTCTGGACAAACAAATAAAAACAGCCGCCCGTGTAGCCAACCGTTATTCTTTCACCCCTACTCTCTATGCTCTATACTCTCTACGGCTAGATCAAGCGCAAAGCTTGATCGCCCGAACATCAAATCGGAACAATTTGATGTTTTAGGGATACGGTTTAATGACCACGCGTCTTGCCTCCCCCTCGCCCACGGATTCAGTGGTGATGTCGGGATATTCAGCAAGCGCCATATGCACAATGCGACGCTCGAATGCCGACATTGGTTTTAAGGCAAGTTCAGTACGATAGAGTCTCACTTTTTTTGCACTATTTTTTGCCTCGAGTTTCAATTCTTCGAGATGGTGGAGACGATGGCCGTTTACATCAAGAAAAAAACGCGCCTCATCCTCGCTGTCCCGCTCGGCAAGGCGCTTCAAGAGATACTCGAGCGCAATAAGATTTTGAGAGTGTGCTCCAATAAGGAGATGGGCCTCGTCCGTCAAAATATTTACATAGGGAATGGAAATATCAGGGATGGCTCTCTCCTCCACTTCGGCTCGAACCCCCATCTTCTCGAGTGTTTGGTTGATTCGTTCCTGAATTCGGCTCATGAGCAAGACGCTTTTGAATCCACAGTTGCTGTACTATAGCAAGGAGGTTTAGCACTGTCCAGTAAAACGCGAGGGCAGATGGCATGAAGAGTGCGATACCCGTAAAAAAGACAGGGAAAAAATATGTCATCTGCCAACGCATGGCGCGTGCAAAATCATCCGTCTCCGTTCCTTTGAGATCCGGGGGTTTGGGGGAATAGTGCCCCTGGAGATATTGAGAAATTCCGGAAACAACTGCAAGCACAATATTTCGTTTGGTAAAATCAAATATGCCGAATGCGATCGGATTGAACGCACTGATTTCGGGAATGAATGAGTAGAGCACCGACAGATCTTCAAGGAGAATGCCGGTCCGAAAAACTTGAAACAAACCGATGAAAATGGGAATTTGAATGAGGAGGGGCGCGATCGAAGACAAGGGGTGAATACCAAACTCGCGATATGTCGCCATGGACTGACGAGCCTGCTCCTCTTTATTATCCTTGTATTTTTTTTGAATTTCCTTCAGGCGCACTTGTACTCTCGGCATCACCATCTGAGTTCGCACGGTACTTACTACGGTTGGATGAAGGATCAGCCGAACGAGAATAGTGAGAACCAAAATCGCAATGCCGAGATCTTGGTAGGGAAGATGAACGTAAATAAACACCAGGCCATTTAAGAGCGGCCGATAAATTATTTCGTTGTAGAGGAGTGAGAAAAAGTGCATATATCTCTTTTTACCCCGTTAGAGAATACCTTGTGGCTTGCCGTAGGGTTTGGCGGCTCGATACGAACGCGGGTCTAATGCCTCACACGAGTTCTCTAACGGGGTTTACTTGAAACGCCACAGATTCAACGTTGAGTCCATATTGACGGTTCTTGAAAACGCCATACGCTAGACACACAAGGCTTCTCATCATCTCCGCTCATACCGCTTCATGAGTGCGGGCAGAGTGAGAACCCGATCGAGAAGTTCTTCCTTTGTGAGTTTTGCGCTATCAGTCCGAATGAGCACGACAATATCCCAGTTGCTGATGGCTTGCTGGTGTGCACGAGCCCATTCATCAAGCCGCCGCTTGATGAAATGACGATCGGTGCTCCGCTTTGCCACACGAGTTGAAATCACAAAGAGTATCCTTCCTTGTTCCTTTCCCTTCGGAAGGATCGAGACGCGCCCGAGCGGTATTTCGATTCGAAAGCCACGCGTGATTACCCGACGAACCGCACCACGATCGCGAAAACGCATGCGCGCCGGAAGCGCCATGATCTTAGACCGTAAGCTGCCAGCGCCCCTTTGTGCGCCTTCGCTTCAGGATTCTCCTCCCAGAGGCACTTGATTGGCGAGCCCGGAAACCGTGCTTCTTTGACCGTTTTCTTTTCTTCGGCTGATAGGTTCGCTTCATAAGACCCACACATGAATTACTGATACCCAGTATACTGCAAAATTTAATTTTCGGTAAGGGTTCAATCTTGAGAAAAAATATGAGTCTAGGGATGATTATTTTTGCAAAAAGATATTCACATATTTCCCACAGTGTATGCACATATTTCCTGATTTACACACCTTCTCAAGTCAGTCTATGTATAGGTATAGTTACCCAATACTCCGACACACACGCCACCGGTGTTTCCTATTTTTAAAGATCCGAGCTCTACACCTCCACGTATGAACCGAGAAGATATCTGGAAACACGCGCTTGCGGAACTTGAGCTTTCCATCTCCCGCCCAAGTTTCGTGACATGGTTCCGCGATACGAATATCGCGGACGTGCAGGACGGCATTATCACGATCGCGGTCCCGAGCGGATTCGCCAAAACCTGGCTGCAAGATAAATACCACAAATCAATCCTGCGCGTCTTACGGACCCTTCAGCCGGACGTCCGCGAAATTGCATACGTAGTGGGAACGGGAGACCGTACTGGGACTCTGTCGCGTCCCAAACAGCGCGGCCCGCAGCGCCCAGCGTTTCTCGACCCTCAATCTCGCCTCGATCTCAAAGAATCCCTAGTGGATCCGGAGAGCGGGCTTAACCCTCGCTACCTCTTTGAAAATTTTGTGGTTGGTTCATTCAACGAACTCGCGCACGCGGCCGCTCAGGCGGTCGTAAAGAATCTTGGACACATCTATAATCCTCTCTTTATTTGGGGAGGTGTTGGGCTTGGAAAAACACACCTCATCCAGGCGATCGGCAATGATATCTTAAAACAGAACCCACACGCAAAAGTGCGCTACATTCCCTCGGAGCGCTACATGGGCGAGATCGTAGATGCGATCAATAACAAAACTATGAATCAATTGAAGGAGCGCTACCGCACAGTAGACCTCCTTATTATGGATGACATCCAGTTCATCGCGCGCACAGAAAAAATGCAAGAGGAATTCTTCCACGTGTTTAATGCACTCTTTGAAAAGAATAAGCAGATCATTATTTCTTCCGATAAGCCACCCGCCGCAATTCCCACCCTCGAACAGCGCTTGCGCTCCCGTTTTGAAGGAGGGATGCTTGCTGACATCGGAGAACCCGATCTTGAAACACGGCTTGCGATTCTTAAAGCCAAGCTCAAAACAAAAAACTTTGGATTGCCCGAAGATGTGCTTCGTTATGTGGCCGAAACGGTGAAAGTGAACATTCGCGATCTTGAAGGCGCACTGAATCGCCTCATTCTGCGAGCCACAATGTCGAGTACGCCTCTTGACCTTGAGGAGACCAAGAAAATCCTTGCCCACGCATCTGCTCAACCAAAGCGTTTTGCCTCGCCGAAAAAAATTGTGCGTATGGTTGCTGAATTTTACGATGTTTCAGAAAAAGAATTGATTGACCACAGCCGTAAGAAAGAAATTGTAAAACCGCGCCAAATCGCAATGTATCTTCTCCGCGAAGAACTCAAATGCTCATTCCCATTCATTGGAGAAAAACTCGGGAAAAAGGACCACACCACAGCAATCCATGCATACAAAAAAGTTACCGCAGCGCTCGCATCGAACCCAGATCTTGAAGCGGAGGTGAAAACCCTACGCGAAAAGATCTATGCAACCACGTAGTAAGGTGAGGATGTGAGTTGTATGAATTGTGGAAAACTTTTTTTATTTTTCATCCCTTAAAAATTTTTAGTTTCTCCCACCCATATATCCCACAACATATACACATACCACTTCCTCTTCATAACAATCCTCTCACGCGCTTATTTTACAAAATACACAACTTATTCAATCTAATAACAACAACAAATATAGATATATGAAAATAACGTGTACGGTAGAACACTTAAAAAATGCAGTAAGTATCACAGAGCGATTCACGGGGAGACACATTACCATCCCAATTATTTCTCATATCCTTTTTACTGTGAAGGAAAAAAATATTTCTATAAGTGCTACTAATCTTGAAACTGGCATTGAATACACTCTCCCTGGAAAAATTCAAAAGACAGGAATAATTACCACTCCCGCAAAACAACTTTCGCAAATTCTTCACTCACTCCCCGTAAATGAAAATATTACTCTTGAGGCGCATCAACAAAAAGTGACTCTTCATACCACAAAAAACGACATTACCCTTTTAAGTTTGAATCCAAATGATTTTCCCACACTTCCTACAATTAAGCGCGAACACTCTTTTAGCGTTTCAAGTCGTATCATTGGACCCGCGCTTGAGCAAATAATTATGGCTGTTGCTACAACGGATTTAAAGCCAGAGCTTGCCGGAGTTCTGATTACTACAAGTCCAGGAGCAATCACACTTACCGCAACTGATTCGTTTCGCCTCGCGGAGAAAACACTGCACAAACTGGACGGTGTTCATGACGCGAGTGTGTGTATTGTTCCTACAAAAACAGTTCAGGAGTTACTACGAACAATTGGACCGGATTCCGAGATTGACGTAAACGTGGGAGAACAGCAAATTATTTTTTCGTGGGAGAGTATGCGCATTCTTTCGCGCCTCATTGACGGCACCTATCCACCTTATAAAAGTTTGCTCCCAAAAGCGTACGAAACCACGATTGCCGTGAACCGCGATGAGCTGCTTCGAAATATTCATCTTGCGGCAGTTTTTTCAAGCCGCTTGAATGACGTGACGGTTCGTTATTCATCGACAGAACTCGAAGTTTCTACCACGAATGCCGAAATCGGCGGAGCCACCTCTCATCTCGATGTGAAAGGGCGAGGGGCCTCGGGAATGGTTGTATTTAATTATCGCTATCTCCTCGATGGTCTCTCGGCCGTGAGTGGGGATGACGTGATTCTTAATTTAAATGGAGTATCTGGCCCCGCGATGATTCAGAGCCCCAATGATCCCTCCTATCTATATCTCCTCATGCCGATTCGATCTGTATAGGTTCCACATTGCTATATACACATCGCCCCGACCGCGGTCGGGGCGATGTGTTATGGAAGCGTAATTGAGCCTGTTCCCATGTTTCCCACCGTGTCATATACGCGCACTTCAAATATTTCTGTATCAAGTGGGAGTGTGTCATGTGAAAGCGTGATCGAGAATGGCAGGGTGGGGGATGAATAGGATTCAAGGATTTGACCATCGGGCGAGATGAGAAGTGCTTCGCGCAGTAAATAGAATTGTTCGCTTTTCACTTGAATAGTGACGGTAGTGCCATTGTCCGGCAGTCGTTCCAGGGTGATTTTCGGCTGGCGTTCGGCGGTATGCACGTCGTCAAATTCGGCGGGTGCGAGCGCGAGGGGGCGCGGTTGAAAGCCGGAAGAAGCAAGCCATCGCTCGAAACTCACTGTCCAGTTTGCGAACTGGGGATCTCGCGAAGGATTTTCTGGTTGCGGCCCCGCGGGATCGTTTCGATCAATCCAAAAGAGGGGATCATGCGGGGTTCCGTAACCAACGTCTACTCGAGTTTCTGGCGGAGTAAGGTCAGTTGCGCGTTTGCCAGATACGCTGTCAATCGTGATTATGGTGTCCCCCTGCCATACTCCCTTAAGAATAGGTTTTGTCACCACTTCGGATTCAGGCGCCGGGAAAGTTTCAGGAGGGAATGTGTTTATGGCGAATGCCATAAATTCGTGCCACGCGGGTGCGGCCGCCATGACTCCCGACCCTTTCTGTTGGATGGGGGAGTTGTCGTTGTTGCCTACCCATACTCCCGCAACAATATATGGTGTGTATCCAATAGTCCAGGCATCGCGGTAATCCTGGGTAGTTCCGGTTTTTACGGCAACGGTACGATCCGGGAAGTAGAGAGAGGAGCGAGGTTGGAATGCCGGTATGCGGGCACTCTCATCAGAGAGTATATCACTCACCGTTCTCGCGACGTCTGGGTCAATGACTGGTCGCGCATCATCGCGCTTCACTTCGAGGATTCTGCCGTTTCCTGTTTCTACTTTGAGAATCGGCGTTGCGTGGTGTACCGTGCCGTTGTTTGCGAATGCGCCGTATGCACTTACCATATCAAGTAGTTTCACTTCAGCTCCTCCAAGCACAAGCGAAAGACCGAAGCGCGAACGATCACTCAATGTCGAGATGCCGAGTTCCTCGGCTGTGCGAATGGAGTCCTCAATGCCGGCAAGGTAGAGTACCTTCACTGAAGGGACGTTGAGGGATTGAGCAAGCGCTTGACGAAAAGTAACCGGACCCCTAAATCTCTCATCATAGTTGCCGGGGTTATAGCATTCATCGGCTTTCACTCGAGGGGATGCAGGGGTGCCGTCAGGAGTGCAGAGTGGATTGAATTCTGTCGGAGTGTCAAACACCACTGTATCCGGAGTAAATCCTTTTTTGAATGCAGTCGCATATACGAACGGCTTGAAAGCGGATCCTGGCTGGCGGAGTGCGGTCGCAATATTGTAATTGCCGTCATTCTCGATGTCGAAGTAGTCGCGCGAACCGACCATCACAAGAATATCGCCCGACTTCGGGTCAACCGCAACGAGCCCCATATTACGAGCTTTCACAAGCGTTTCATTTCGATCAGCGTATGTGGTGACAATTTTTTCAGCCTCCTCTTGGAGTTTCCAATCAAGTGTCGTGGTAACTATCAAGCCGCCCTGTTCAACTTCGTCTTCGCCGTATTTTTGGACGAGGTAGTCGCGCACATACATCACGAAATGGGGCGCTCGAATATTTTTTGTCGCGGGGAGAAACTTCAACTCCTCTTCTTTCGCATGCATCGCTTCTTCAGGGGTGATGTAGCCAAGATCCGACATGCGGTCAATAACGTAGTTTTTTCGATCGAGGAGTTCGGGCGCGTGTTGGCCATAGGGTGAGTAGTATGAGGGGGCGCGGGGGAGACCTGAGAGCAAGGCGGCTTCAGCGATCGTAAGTTCGCGCGCATGTTTCCCAAAAAACGTCTGAGAGGCCGCTTCAATGCCGTAGGCGTTCGAGCCGTAGGGAATTTGATTGAGGTAGAGATCAAGGATCTGGTCTTTTTCAAGGCGTGCATCAAGAGCGATCGCAAGTATGGCTTCGCGGAGTTTTCGCGTAATAGTTCGCTCGCTACCGAGAAATGATTTTTTTACCAGTTGTTGAGTGATGGTTGAACCTCCCTGTTGAAAAGCCCCTGCGACCACATCCACTATGACAGCGCGAAGGATTCCTTTGAAATCAAGACCGCCGTGGGTATAGAAATTTGCATCTTCGGTCGCGATAGTGGCATTTCGAATAGATGCCGGAATATCAGCGAAGGGGATTACGGTTCGTTTCACTTCGCCATGAATTTCATACAAAAGGACCCCACCGGTACGATCATAAATCTTTGTTGACTGGACAACACGCTGCGTGAAGAGTTCTTGCGGGGCGGGAAGATTACGAAGCGTTACGGCAACTGCAATACCGCCCACAATGCCCGCCATGAGGGTGGCGATGGTGATACTCCAGATGATCCGTCGAGCGTGAATTCGTAGAAATTGTGCGCCACGGAAAAATCTTGATGTGTTGCGCATAATGTTTTCGAGTATACCACGAGCACTACTCCGTTGGAATGAGACTTTAGTTCGTGCTATGGTTTTGCATATGATGCGAATGAAGACAAATCAGCATGAACTCTTTGCCTTTGTGGAAGAGCAGAGCGCTGAAACTATTCGACCAGAAGAGCTTTCACGCGCACTTCATGAGGGACGGAAACTTCGCGTGAAGCTTGGAATTGATGTAAGTAAGCCGGATCTTCACCTCGGGCACGTGGTACCACTCCGAATGTTACGATCATTTCAGGACGCGGGGCACACCGCGGTCCTTATTATTGGTGATTTTACTGCGATGATTGGGGATCCGTCCGGTCAATCTCTTGAGCGCATACCGCTTTCGGCTGTTGAGGTGAAGAAGAATGAACGTACGTATCTCAAGCAAATTGGGAAGATCCTCGATCTCGAGCGAACTGAAATTCATCGGAACAGCGAGTGGCATGGCGCGATGAAACTCACAAAGTTTCTGGATCTTCTTACCAAATTTTCATTGAAGAGCGCCTGGGAGCGTGATGATTTTCAGAAGCGTCTTGGCGCGGGCAAGCCGGTCTATCTTCATGAAGCCATGTATCATGTGCTTCAAGCCTACGATTCCGTTGCCGTCAAGGCAGACGTCGAACTTGGTGGGCTTGATCAAAAGTTGAATATTTTTGCGGGCAGGGAACTTCAAGCCAAGCTGGGTAAGAGCCCTCAAATTGTCATACTCCTCCCCTACCTCATCGGACTGGATGGAAAACAAAAAATGTCGAAATCGCTTGAGAATGCAATTCATCTCACTGATTCGGCAAACGCGATGTTTGGGAAAATGATGGCTATTCCCGATTCCCTGATTTTGAATTATGCAAAGCTTGCGGCGTGGCTTCCTCCGACTTCGGTGAGAATTATTGAGGGTCGTCTGAAGAAAGAAAATCCTCGTGACGTAAAGCTGGATATTGCCGAGGCAGTGGTGGGGCTCTATCATAAGAAGGTTGGGGCCGAGCGTGCCCGCGAAGCGTTCATTCGTACGTTTTCAAAACGGGATACGACATCAACGGCAGTTTCTGTATCACTCCCCTTCACACACTACGAGCCGCTTGAGTTGCTCGAAGCTCTCCACGTGGTGCGTTCGAAATCTGAAGCACGGCGCCTCGTTACGGGGCGAGCTCTTGAGGTAGATGGGCGAACGGTAACGCTCCAAGACCGTGGTCTTCTTATTCGGAGTGGGACTATTATTCGTGTCGGAAAAAAATCATTTTTTAGAGCGCGGTAGTGGAGACATACAAAAACACCCCCCGAGCGCGCTCGGGGGGTGTTTTTGATTATACGTCGTCGGGATTTTCTTCTTCCGCATCTTCATCGTCGTCCTCACTCAAGAATTCCTCTTCATCGTCATCCGTTTCCTCTTCGGTATCTTGGGCGAGAATTTTCGGCAGGGTATCTTCGAGCTGAATCATACCTCAACGGGGAAATGTGGTTATCAACAAACTCGACCTTTTGTTATTCAATCGTTATGTCGTATCAGCTGGCGCACCGCGGTAGAAGGCAGTCAAGGCAATCGCGATCGCATCAACTGCATCATCCCCGAATGGCATCACCGTCTTCGGCAGTGCCAATTTCACCATGCGAAGGATTTGCGCCTTGTCGGCTTTCCCGTAGCCAGCAACCGCACTCTTCACCTCGAGTGGTGTGTACTCCCAGATGTTACGAATGCCATCAGCTGCTGTCAAGAGGATAACACCGCGCGCCTCAGCCACCGATAATGCGGTCTTTACGTTTTTTGCGAAGAATAGTTCCTCAATTGCAACCACATCGGGCTGATCGCGCTGAAGGTATTCAGCGATAGCTCCTGCAAGGATGGTCAGACGCCTCGTTCGTTCCGTGCCAGTCGGAATCACAATGGTCTCTGCCGCAAGGAGTTCAATCTTTGTGCGGGTGCCCGCAAGGAAGGCATAGCCAATTCGGTTTGTTCCGGGATCAATGCCAACGATACGCATACCCCGTAGAAAAATTTTGAATAATGTTGTTCATCTCGCTTGGGTGGATATGGGTCAAAGTGCGTGTTCGCTTTCGAATATAACTATTTAAAATTTTTCTACGGGGTATGCGAGGATTCACGTGCATTAGTCCACACCTCCTGTACGTCGGGGTGCTCGTCAAGTGCATCCGTGAGTTTGGTGAGCGTTTCTACAACTTCGGCAGTTGCTTTAATTTTTGATTTCGGTACGGCGATGAGGTGCGTGGATGTGGGAGCAAGTCCTACTTTCTTAGCCTTCTCAAGAAACAATCCGAGATTTTCTGGAACCACGATTGCCTCAATATGATCCGTGTCCGCTGCCGTATCTTCGGCTCCGGCATCAATGAGTGAGAGTTCGATCGTATCGAGCGACTCTCCCTCAACCGGAAAAGAGACGAGTACTCTTTGGTCAAACATCCATGCGACACTCCCCGCATCGGCAAGGCGCCCTCCATGGTCAGCCAAGATCCGTTTTACTTCATTCGTGGTTCGATTCGAGTTATCGGTGAGTCCTGCGATAATGAGCGCAATGCCGCCTGGGCCATAAGCCTCGTACTCAACCGGTTTCAAATTTGCAATATCATTCGCACTCTCGGCGCGAGAAACTGCGCGCTCGATATTTTCTTTGGGGAGTCCCGCATTACTCGCATACTCAATTGCCTGGCGGAGGCGTGCATTCAAATTCGGGTTCGCCCCTCCATCGCGCGCAGCAACGCTAATGGTTCGGGCTAATTTTGAAAAAAGCGCTCCGCGTTTTGCATCAGTGCCCGCTTTCTTATGTTTGATTTGGGTCCATTTTGAATGTCCCGACATGGCTAGATTTTGGTAGTGGTGGGCGGTTCGGGTGATGGCGCTGGCCTCATCGGGTGTTCCGCGTAGGAATGTTTCACAATGAGATCCTTGGCTTGTTCATACTCGCCAACTTCCATGATGGTGAAATCAGCCTCACCCGCAGTTTGGATCCGAATGTTGCCAAAGCCGAATACGGTTGCGATAAATCCAGGGATCTCCACCGTGACGTTTTGAATGCGGTCCATGGTCATCTCGGATACGCTTCTCGTGAACAATCCCGCCTGCTCAACATCAATAATGCGCTGGTTCGTGATGATCCAGACATCAAGATAGTAGGCCATCCAGAGGACAAACGCATAGGTAAGGATCACCATCACATAAATTGCGAGGGAAAAATTGATGATGGGCGCAATGCCAGGGTCGGAAAGTATAGGGAGGTACGACGGGCCAATTACGAGTGCGAGAGGTGGCACAACAAGCAGGAATACAAACATAATGGTCGGGCGGATAAACACAAACCAGTGTCGCCGGATCAAGAGGAGTACTTCTTCGTTCGGAGCAAGGGTAATCATGGGGTTACAAGGTGTGGAAGAGGAAGTAGAGCGCAAATCCAAAAAAGAGGCCAGAGAGACCGACGTAGAGAGGAACGACGATCCGTGCCGCGGTCCAGCCGGGGAGTGTATATTTTCGAAGATTGCGAATGACCGCGAGAGAAAAGAAAATATCAGCCGAGAAGACGAGGGCAAGCGTAATGAGGAGTGGTAGAAACATAGTTATGATTCAAGGAGACGCGGCTGTTCAGGATACATCATGCCGAGGTGCTGCCAGGCAAGACGCGTTGCCATGCGGCCGCGATGGGTTCTCTCGAGGAACCCAAGCTGGAGGAGAAAGGGTTCATATACTTCTTCAATCGTATCCTCTTCTTCGGCGGTGGCAGCGGCGAGTGCGGCAAGTCCCACTGGCCCGCCTTGAAATTTTATGACAATCATCTCGAGTATGCGGCGATCCGTTGGCTCGAGCCCGAGTGCGTCAATTTCAAGGAGCCGCAGGGCGTGACGCGCCATCTCACCCGTGAGTGTGCCATCGCCATGGACTTCGGCATAATCGCGTACGCGCTTGAGAAGCCGGTTTGCGACTCTGGGGGTGCGACGCGATGCTTGAGCGGTGAGGATGATCGCGTCTTGATCAGCCTCGACCCCGAGTAGTCGCGCGGATCTTGCAAGAATTCGTCGAATGTCGTCTTCGGTATAGAAATCAAGACGGAAGGTAACGCCAAAGCGCGACCGAAGGGGTCCTGAGAGCATTCCGATTCTTGTGGTTGCGGCAATAAGGGTAAATGGAGGAAGGTCGAGTTGAATGGTTCTCGCCGAGGGACCTTTTCCAATGATGATATCGAGGGTGCGCGATTCCATGGCGGGGTAGAGCACTTCCTCGATCAGTTTGTTCATGCGGTGTGCCTCGTCAATAAATAACACGTCACCCGGCATGAGGTTCGTGAGAATGGAGGCAAGATCACCGACGCGCTCAATCGCAGGGCCGGATGTGACGCGGATATTGGTATTGAGTTCCCGTGCGATTAAATGAGCAAGCGATGTTTTGCCGAGTCCAGGTGGGCCATACAGGAGCACGTGTTCGATTGGTTCATTTCGTTTTTTTGCGGCGGCGATGAGAATTTTTAAATTGTCCTTGAGCGGTTCCTGTCCAATGAATTCATCCCAGCGCTGGGGGCGCAGGGTTTGATCGAGTACCACATCCTCATTCTTTTGCTTTGGCTCGTCAGACACGGGGTTATTGACAGAACTATATTAAATTGGTATAATTGGAGTATAGAAGAGGGGGTATCCCTCTTTTGCGTGCTTCTTCTCTATCCTACGCCTCCTCAGGCTGTGGGCAATTAAGGACATACTTCCTGGCCTTAATGGGGATTTTTTTAAACTCGCCATCCTGGTTCCCGCCTTGATGCGGACCCTACTCGGGTGATCGAACTAAAGATCCTGACCTCCGTGTTCCCAAACCGGAGTATTGCCCACAGCCTGATGAGGTGATAGTAAAGGTGCTAGATATTAGGCACTTGGCACTAGGACCGGTGCTTCGATGATGGAAAGATCTTTCAGCGCAGTGAACGTTCGTAACGATCAGGGGGGACAGATGTTCTACCGAGTTTCGTTCGCGGGGATGTGGTTGTGCGGTGTTGTCGTGATCGCACTCGTCTTCATAAGCAGTCTCACTACGTTTCAGATGTGGAGCGCGGTTGCAGTTTTCTCGATGGGGATGGTCGGACTCTTCGCTTCACCGCGCGATACGGTGATGAGACAACCGATGAGAGGGAATTGGTTCATACTACTCTTTACGCCGATCATCATCGGGTGCACCCTCACCTTCTACCATCTAGCCCCGACGATCCAGATTCGATCCGTCAAAGGTTTCTTGCTGTTCTTCCTTCTTATCGCTCCAATCATGATGGTGGTAATGACCGCGAGAGAGAAGCGCCCTCAAGGATGGACGATTCGCCTGCCCTTCAATCCCGCATGGGTCTGGCTCAGCGCTGCAGCGGCATCGTTATCGTTCTTTGTCTTCCCCAGTATTCCGCTCCTGTACAACTTTCTGCTAAGCATTACGTATCTCCTCGGGCTTCTCGTTTTCGAGGGGCCGCGCCCTAGTCCGCGTTCATAGTTTGAGTGCGGCTATTTTTATTTCCAAAGAACTCAACCCTATTCTCTACTCTCTATTCTCTACACCCTCACCCCGCTCCCACCACTCTCTCCACTTCTCCCAAATCCGTTATTCCTGCCAGGGCTTTTAAAATGCCGTCTTGCCGCATGGTAATCTGCCCCTGATCCTTGGCCGCTTTTTTAATGTCGATCTCGGATGGCTTTTGAAACACCAACTGCTCAATGGTGTCGTTGATGAGTATAATTTCAAACACACTTATTCGACCTTTGTATCCGGTATGGTTGCATTTGTCGCAACCAGGAGCTTTCCAAAGTTTTGGGTGCTCATCGAGGTTCGGCTTAGGAATGCTTGTGGGAAGGTCATTCACTTCGCGTTGGATTGATTGCAGTTCTTCTGGAGATGCGGTGTACTCTGTTTTGCATGTTTCGCAAAGCCTTCGTACAAGCCGCTGGGCCATGGCAACATTAATGGCTGGTGCCATAATCGCGGGGTCAACGCCAAGATCAAGAAGTCGGGGGATCGTGCCTGCGGCATTGTTGGTGTGGAGCGTTGAGAACACAAGGTGGCCGGTGAGGGCTGAATGCATTGCGGTTTGTGCGGTTTCAAGATCGCGAATTTCGCCGACGAGGATGACATCAGGGTCTTGCCGTAAAATAGAACGCAGGCCCGAGGCAAAATCATAGCCGGCTTCGGGCTCAACCTGGGTTTGTTCAACTCCGGTAATGTGATACTCGATCGGATCCTCAAGCGTGATGATTTTCACGCCTGGCTTATGTACTTCGCGAATAAACGCGTAGAGGGTCGTGGTTTTTCCGGACCCCGTCGGGCCGGTGGTGAGAATCATGCCATTCGGCTTTGCGAGCTCTCTTTTCATCGCTTCTTGCACCCACGGCTGCATCCCAAGTTCGGTAAACCCGACGCCAATATTTTTCGGGTTTAAAATTCTCAGCACAATGTTTTCGCCATACGGTCCCGGGAGCGTTGAGGTACGAACTTCAATTTCGGCACCTTCAACTTTGATGGTGAAGCGGCCGTCCTGTCCGCGCGAATGGACGTTTAGTTTTATTTCGGAAATGAGTTTGATGCGGGAGAGTATGAATTTATACTGATCCGACGGGATTGTGGCGACATCGTTTAACACTCCATCCAATCGAAATCGCGCACGCACATGTTCTGATTGTGGCTCAAGATGGATGTCTGATGCGTCAGTCTCGAGTGCACCCGCAATAAAAATTTCCAAAATATCGGTTATTCGTTTCGCGTGCACACTCTTCAGAAGCAGTTCAATATCTGCCGTGGTATGCGTACGTGAACGAAATTCATTGAGCCGTTCCACCGATACATTCACTTCACCGGCAATGGCGCGTCCGTGTTGGCCCACCCGCTCATAGTAATGATACGCCTTCTCAAGGCTGGTCTTGGAGACCAAAAACAAGTCAAAAAGGTATCCCAGATTTTTCAAGCGCTCGAGAACAACTTTTGTCTGAAGGGAGTCGGGATTTCGGACGCCGACGTCAAGTTTTTTCCCCAGTTTTTGAAGGACGGCGAGCTCTCCTAATCTTGCATCTTCTTCGCGAACCAAAGCGAGCGCATCCACGTCGATGGGGATTATCGCGAGATCGGCGTAGGGGATGCCGTATTTTCCTGAAAGCAGTTTTACGGTATCTTCCTCTTCTTTGTGATGAAGCTGGCCAAGCTTCTGCAGTTGTTTTTCCTCTTCAAATGGAACCATGAGGTGTCTGATCAATACGTGATACTTCAAATCACTGCCTTCGATGAAGTCGTCTGGATGAATGTTCACCTCCGCACGATGTATCGTTTTAGTCGAGCACAACGATTCACCCCCACACCAGAAAGCCATGGGAGGGGAACCGTGGAGGAATGGCCATTCAACGCGGAGCGACTTTTGCGACGCCACGGGCTGGAAGGCCGTGGTGTGGGGGTTTATCAGTTTCAACGGCTCTCTTCATTCTACCGCATTAAATGACTCGAGCAATCGCGTGGCTTCGATTTCGGCTTCAGGAAACGTAGGAAAGGCATCAGGAACAGTGGTTATAGACCCCATCCCCCCGAGTCGGGAGTGCTCGCGGAAGCGGGTTTGAGCTCTGGGTTCTGCGAATGCGAGAGATAGGTGAATAGCATCCGAATCCGGCTCCTGCGAAAGCAGGACGCCGGTTCGCGCATGCGGAGATATTGCAAGAATGCGTTCAAGTGTGTGTTCGGCTTCTTCGTGAGGTGTACGTGTTTTTAGAAAATCATCGCGTGTGAGGGTGAGCCAGAGCGTCCCGGTTGTGGTATCAAAGCGGGAGCGCGCCATGGCTCTGCCTACGAGTTGCGTGGTACCGTTTTCAACACTTGTCGCGAATTGAAGACTTGCGTGGATGGAGGCGGGGTCAGCTCCAAGCTCTGCAAGTTCCGATGCCATACGAAAGGCGCCTGAGCTTGTGCGAAGCGGGTGGAAATTTTTTGTTGCCGTAATAAGTGAGGCGAGAAGTGCGGTAGCGCTCTCGGGATTATGTGGTGCGGCGTTGAGAGCTCGGAGCAGATCGTAGATAAGTTCGGGCATGGTTGGCGGAGTGGTGTCCGTATTCGTATCGGCAATAAGATTTATTTCGCCGTAGCGTCGGTTCTCCGGATGTACGTCAATATTCACAATCGGTTTTTCATGGAGAAGCTCCGGTACATGAGCGATGCTTGATTGTGCGTCTTCAATAGTTGCAACACCGAGCATGACCACAAGATCGTAGCGAAGGGGGCCGTTTCGAAAATCAACATCCTCGCGCCGAATTTTTGAACCAGTAGGGGAGAGGATGATATCAAGACGGTTCTCGGCTTTCTCATAGCGGAGCTCTTTGATCGGGGACTTGGTAAGATCGAAGGAAATAATAAATTCGCGAAGGGGTTCTTCGGTATCCCAGCGCATGCGCCAAGGAACAATGGCCTTCCCCGTGGGAGCTGGCGGCGAAAATACACTAATTGATTTTCCGAGGAAACGGAGGCCCTCGGCAAATGCGTGTGCGGAACCAAGAATCGCCAGATCCGCGTGTTCAGGAAGAACAACCGCAATGGCGCCTGCGGCCTTGATGCGTTCAACTACTTCGGATTGAGATGAGATGGCTTTGGGTGGCATGAGTTAGGTTCAATTTGAGAAATGGTACTCAATTGGTAGCGCGAATGGTGGGGAAGTCAACGAAAAGTGTGTATAAGTGTCGGCGGACACGAGCTATTGACTTTTCGTCAGTTTTTAGTATAATGAAAGCATCGGAATTATTGCTCTTTTCGTGTGGAAGGAGCATGCGGTGAACCAGTCCTTTGAGAAGGAGATTTGCGATGAGAATGCGGAAGTGTTTGGGTCTGTTGCTGGTTGGGTTCATTGGTGTTTCGCTCACCGCCTGCGCCGGACCGATGGCCAAGCAGGGCATGATGGGCGGAATGGCCCTCGGCGCTCTTGGCGGTTACTCGGCAACGGGTAACAGCCTTGGTGCGGCTGGTGGTGCTGCGGCAGGCGGATTCCTTGGGCTCGTCGGCGGTTCGATCGCCGACATGTTCGGGTCAAAGGTCGAGGCCGAGGCGCGTCAGGCCGCGGCCATGGCGCGTGCCCAGGGCACCACCTCCTGCACGAGGCAGGAGCGGTGGGAGTCTGGTCGACTCGTCGTCGACCAGATGAACTGCAACTCGGCGATGGAACGAGGAGGGTTCCGCGGGGACCCAATGCCGCCGACGGCACCGGTTCCTGCGGTTCGCTACGAGCCAGCCCAAGTGGTGATCAAGGCCTACCCGGCTGAGGTCGTCATGCCGGTTCCGACCACGCCCCCGCCTCCGCCGATTGCTCCATCCGTACCGCCTCGTCCAATGTAGCTCTTCGGATTCACCCCCGGGGTGAGAATCTCTCATCAGAAGAATGATGAGAGACTCACTCCGGGGCGTTTTCATTTGTCTCCCACACCACGGCCGGAATGCCGTGGTGTGGGAGTTCATCAAGTTTTCGGGTGTGGATAAATCTGCTACCGTTGTGATATGCGCGCCTTGAGGAGCAATTCTCGGAATCAAACCCAACGCTTTGCACACGAACTCGTGCGTGAGGTTCTTCAGTCAAAACGGTATCCAATTATCCTTGCGCTTCGCGGAAATCTCGGGTCAGGCAAGACCACGTTTGTGCAGGGGATCGCAAAGTCCCTCGGCATTCGGGAAAAAGTGCAGAGCCCGACATTCGTTCTCATGAAATGGTATGATCTCGCAAAACGTTTCCGTCCCCTCCGCTCTCTTATCCACATTGATGCCTATCGACTTACATCAATTCGCGATGCGAAGCACCTTGGGCTTGGCGCGATCCTTCGCGATCGAACTTCTATTATAGTTATTGAGTGGGCAGATCTCATACGAACACTTATTCCGAAATCTGCCGTGTGGATTACCTTTCGTCATGCGGGCGAGAAACAGAGAATCATCAAAATTTCAAATTCGAATATCAAAATCCTGAATACATTTAATGTGGAAAATTCAAAATAGGAAATCAATTTCTCACGCTATGATCCGAGCTTCTGGTCTGTTTCGGATTTCGAAATTCGTGCTTCGTGCTTCACGCATATGAAACGCCTCGTACTTATTGATTCGCATGCCATCATTCATCGCGCCTTTCATGCCCTACCGCGCCTCACTACGCCGAAGGGCGAATTGGTGAACGCGGTCTACGGTTTCGCCTCGATTCTCGTGAAGATGTTAAAGGACCTCAAACCCGATTATGTAGTCGCGACGTTTGATCATGCGGGGCCAACCTTTCGGCATGTGGCATACGATCGCTATAAGGCAACACGAGTTAAGGCGCCGGATGAACTCTATCAGCAAATTCCCATGGTAAAACAAGTTCTCTCGGCTTTCGGGATTCCTGTCCTCGAGAAGCAGGGCTATGAGGCAGACGACATTATCGGCACGGTTGCGCGTCAAGTGCGATCAAATCATCCTGATGTTGAAGTGGTGATTGCGACCGGAGACCTCGATACGCTCCAGCTTATCGATGACCGAGTGAAGGTATATACCATGCGAAAAGGGGTTTCTGATACCGCGCTGTATGATGCGGCAATGGTGCGCGAGCGCTACGGGCTCCTGCCGCGTCAGATGATTGATTACAAAGGCCTTCGTGGAGATCCGTCTGATAATATTCCCGGTGTTCGCGGTATTGGAGAAAAAACCGCATCCGAACTTTTGAAAGCGTATGGATCAATTGAAGAAATATATCGGCGACTCAAAAAAAATAACATTTCAGCAAAGCCGGGAATTATTACCGCACTCAAGACATACGAGGCCGACGCGCTTTTTTCCAAAACCCTTGCCACGATTGATGTGCACGTACCACTGAAGTTTGTTTTAGCATCAAGCCGAGTGAAAAAGGCAGTGGCTCGTGATGAGATCCAAGTTTTATTTACAGAACTCGGATTTCAAAGTCTTCTCCGGCGCCTCGGGGACGGCACGCCAATGAATAGGCAACATCAGGCACTCTTACCGATTGGAGAAGTTGCCGTCGCTATACCCCATCGATCGGGCGATGCAATTCCGCCGTCTCTCGGGTATGTGGTTCTCTTGCCGCCGTCTTCCGAAGGCACATCATATTTCGCATTCTCGAAGAATCAGGTGATCGCAGTGCAAGAATCGGAATTGCGGGCCGTACTTGATGCAATTGCGAAGCGAGGTGATGTGTTGTTTGTGTTTGACGCAAAACCACTGATTCGATCTGAACTGCTTCGCGCACATGCATCAGTGCGAGATCTCATGATTATGTGGTGGCTGCTTGATCCTGGCCGCAGAAATTATCAGCCGGACATACTGGTTGAACGCGAATTGAAGGTGAATGTCACATCGCCTCGAGAAATTACTTCTTGCCTTTTCGAAGTGGCGCTTCAGTTGGAGGCTCGACTCAAATCCGAAGAGCTCGAGTCGGTGTATCAGGAGCTTGAAGCGCCCCTCACGGCAATACTTGTGAAAATGGAGACACGGGGGATTGGGTTTGATGCAAGACCGCTCCTGAAACTTTCCAAGGAGATGGGAGGAGCAATCGCGAAACTTGAATCAAAGATTTATGGAGCAGCAGGTGGGGAGTTTAATATTAATTCTCCGCGCCAGCTTGGTGAAGTTCTGTTTGAGAAATTGGGTGTTTCCGCGGCAGGCATTCGAAAGACAGAGAAATCAGGGGTGCTCTCCACTCGTGAGACGGAACTCTTGAAACTGAAGTCACTTCACCCCATTATTGGTGACATTCTGCTGTACCGCGAACTCGCGAAGTTGAAATCAACCTACGTTGATACGCTCCCAAAACTTATGGCTAAGGACGGGCGTATCCATACCACGTGGAACCAAACCGGCACTGCAACGGGGAGGCTGTCTTCCCAGAACCCAAATCTGCAAAATATTCCCATTCGGAGCAAGTACGGGAAGGAAATTCGAACCGCGTTTGTGGCATCTCGCGGATTTACCCTGGTTGCTTTCGATTACTCCCAACTCGAACTTCGCATCGCGGCAGATATGTCGGATGACGAAAAGATGATTGATGCCTTTCGAAAAGGAATCGATATTCATCGCCTGACGGCAGCTGAAGTGAATAATGTGTCTATAGATGCCGTAACGCCGGAACTTCGCCAAAAAGCCAAGGCATTAAATTTTGGAGTGCTCTATGGAATGGGAACGCGGGCGTTTGCGGAATCTGCAGGTGTTTCGCGTGATGAAGCAGAGTTATTTATTGAGGAGTACTTCCGCAACTTTCGTGGCATTGCGCGTTTCATCGAGACCACAAAGGAATTCGCTCGCGCAAACGGCTATACGAAAACTGCTTTTGGCCGAAAGCGCTTTTTCCCCGATATCCTTGCAACAAATTTTCGCATGCAAAGAGAGGCCGAGCGTATGGCGGTCAATCACCCAATCCAAGGGACTGAAGCTGATATTATGAAAAAAGCGATGATCGAAATTGACCATTCACTCGTGAAGGGAAAGCAAGAAGGCGATGTGCGATTACTGCTTCAAATTCATGACGAGCTCTTTTTTGAAATAAAGACAACGGTTCTCAAGCGCGCTGAAGCCTCAATTAAAAAAATTATGGAGAATGTCTGGCAGGGGAAAGTGCCGATGAAGGTTGAAATAAAACAGGGGCCCACGTGGGGAGCCCTTGAGTAGGGGAGATTTATTCGAACGAGGACACTAATACACAAATTCCACGAATAACACCAATCCGCACGATCGTATTTGTGACATTCGTGCCCATTGGTGTATTGGTGTCGGGTTATTCATGTTTGGTATTACAGCAATCCAAATTGCTGTTTGAATTGGAATTCATTTGAAATTGATTCTGCGGTGATCATCACCACGTGATCCTTAATTTGAAATTGTTCGGCAAGCGCGTAAATCGCCTCGGCGCAAGGAAAGGGTGAAAGAAATACGCTTCGCTGGAATCCCACAAATCCAAGGCGGCGCAGGTGATAGCGAAACCCTTCGCGCGATCGTTTTTTTGATTCAGGAACATCAATAAGAATTAACCGCCATTTGCGATCCCATTCTGCGGGCCGTATGTTAGGTTTTGCAATACGAGCGAGTTCCTGTTGGACTCTCTTTCCATCCTCGGTAACTGCGACTGCGGTAACTCTGTCAAGGCCCTCGGCGATGGTAAGGAATTGGCGTTGATATAATGTCTGGATCGAAGCGAAGAGAGTCTTCCTATGAAAACCGGACCATACTTCAGGATCGTCGGAAACAATTTTGAAATATCCGAGCGGAGAGCGGCGGAATTGCAGCATCCCGGATTCAGCAAGCACGTCGAGAAGTTGCTGAGCTTTCCGTGGCAGTCGTTCATTTACGGCAGTAGTCATAGAGATGCGTTTCTAGTTTTAAGTATAGCAAGGAAGTAGCTGAAACAAGAATAAAATTATTGTTGCAGAAGTATTTCCGAATTTTTGTGGCGTCCACATCTTTGGGACGCTATTTTTCTTACTGTCTATGCGCGTGTTTCGGCTGTGCCGGATGTTTTCCTCTTTGTATTTTCACTGTACTCAAAGTGCACTTATGCACAGAAATTTTTAGCGACAGACGTATGCTAGGGCTAGGTATACGATCTGTGAAAAACTCCTTTAGGAGATAAGAAAACGATATCGTTTGATCGTTTTATGCCAGAGAATCCTGAACAAAATAGCGGTGGTCGGGACGAGCAATATATTTCGCTCGCCGATGCTGCGCATGAATTTGGCCTTAGCCAGGACTATCTCCGTTTTTTAATTTTCAAGAAAAAGCTCCGTGCCGTAAAACTTGGCCGGAACTGGGTCACTACCCGTACATGGCTTCGAGAACAGCGTCAGAACGGCAAAACGCTTGAGCTTGGAAATGAGTACATTTCTCCCGCGCGCATTGCGCGGGAATTTGGGGTATCTGTCGGCGAAGTCGAAGATCTTGTTACATCCAAACAACTTCGTGTTGTTCGCGTCGGGGAAAGTTGGGTAACAACGCGTCAGTGGATACAAGAATATCGAGCTACGTCCACCCCAGTTGTGGCGCGGGGCGAGGTTCGAGCTGGAGTGTCTTTAGAAGAAGTTACGGAAGAACTTTCAGCAATTTCTCGTGGGGGAACTTGGATCGACAGTCATCGTCGCAGGTCTTCCTCGAGTCTCGCTTCATTTCTTCCGAAAAGATTTGCGCTCATTTCATTCGCACTTGCATGTGCGATTATTCTTTTTACGGGAGTTTTTAACGATAGTGGTTTTCGTGAAATCGGAAAACTTTTTGTAAATGGAGCGAGGGTATCTTTGAGCGAACTCTCTACTTCCCCCGCCTCCTTCTTCGACTCCCTCAGTTCTCTTGCATCGAGAGTTCACATTCCCGATCGCCTCCTCGCCTGGCTCGGACTTTCAAAACCCATATCAACCCCCATTGCAAAATTGAGCCCAAGGATTCAGACCGAACCACCCATTCCTCCCCTTGTATCTCCAAAACCCTCAACCACACCCACATACCCTCCCTCAATCACCGCGGTTCGAGAAATCATCGAAACCACCGAAGTCATCCGTCCGGCGGATCTCACTGCAATTCAAAATGAGATCGAACGCTCAAACCTCGCCCTCCGAGGTCAGGTCAACAAACTCGTCATTGATGTCGCCAATCTCTACGAAGGTCCTCAACAAAAGGCTTCTGTGTTCCAATCCTTCGCGCCCTCCCAAGGCATCAACCGTCTCTCGAACATCACGTTAACCGGACTCACTCTTGCCGATGACCTTGAACTTCGCGGGAACTTGCGTGTGATCGGTTCCTGCTCCGGCTGTCCGTACAATGGCACGGTGAATTCCGGAACCACCAATCGTCTTGCCTACTATTCAGGCGGTCAAACCCTTGATGCCGCTCCCACCCTCGTCTTCAACCCCTCAACCGGCAACGTCGGCATCGGCACCTCCTCTCCCTACGCACAGCTCTCGGTTGCCCAAACCATTGTTGCCTCAAACCTCATCGCCACTTCAACCACTGCTTTCTCCGGCATCGGAACCTCAACTCCCGCGTTCCTTTTCTCGATTGGCGGTACCACACTCTTTGGATCATCTGGGGCAACATCGACGAATATCGGGAACGAACTGATCAATCAAAATCTCACCATTAAGGGAAATCTCGAGGTGCTCGGAGGGTGTAAAGGATGCGGAGGAGGAGGCACGGGATCAGTGACCGGCACGGGTGGCACGGACATGTTTGCGTACTGGACATCCACCACCAACATCGCAGCCACTTCATCTCCCACTGCCGCAACTTTCATTGCGACCTCAACCTCAGCGGCCTCAACTTTCCCGATCGCATCAACCACGAGCTTCAGTGTCGCAAACGTCATTACTGTTTCTGGCACAGGAACTTCCACCTTCTCCGGTGGCATTTCCTCCGCAGGCCTCAAATCAACATCAGGCATTGAATCAACTGTCGGGGATCTTCTCCTTACCGGAGGCAAGATTGTCTCAACCGGAGCAGGAACTTCAAGTTTCTCCGGAGGCATCTCCACATCCGGCATCACTACCTCAAACGGCTTCAGAGTCTCCGCAGGCGACACCATTCTCCAAGGAGGCCTCACGATCACCGGCTCCTCCATTCTTCCGATCGCATCATCAACCAGCTTCTCCATTTCAAACCTCTTGAACGTGAATGGACTTGGTACATCAACGTTCGCAGGAGGTCTCACCCTCGGAACATCAGCAGGAACCCTTGGCGTCGGCACCTCATCACCAAACTCATTTGCGCTTGGTGTGGCCGGTCCCATCATTTTTGGAAACTCGGGAACCTCCACCAACATCGGCAATGAATTGATCAACGGCAACCTTTCCGTGAAAGGAACCGGAGAATTTCTTGGAGGCATCCAATCATCCCAAATCAACATCACCGGCACCGGAACCACCACATTCGGAGGAGGCATCCAGGCAGTGGGGATTGATTCAAGCCGAGGACTTCGCATCAGCGCAGGGGATTCAGTCTTTGCCGGAGGATTGAATATCGCAGGGCAGATCAACAACACTCTTGCCGGAACTTCAACCTTCCAAGGAGGCCTCACTATTGGATCAACATCCGGAGGGCTCTCGGTTGCGAACGGCATCACCGTCACTTCGGGAATATTAAATGCCTCACCCATCGGAGTCCTTGCGGGAACCTTGGGGGTGGGGACAACGTCACCGGGAGCAACATTCGCAGTTCAGGGTCCCGCGCTCATCAACGGCACCTCCACCATCATCGGCGGTCTGCTCACGCCATCCATCTCAGCCACCGGAACCTTAGGGATCTACTCAGGAGGCCGCACTTCTCCCACCTTCCTCATTGATGCAAACGGCAACGTCGGCATCGGTACAACCTCCCCAGGCGCAAGACTCGGCGTTTCAGGAGAAGCCCTCATCGAAGGCAGAGCCACGGCATCAACCTTCGTTGCAACTTCAACCACAGGAACCAACATCTTTCCCAATGCTTCAACCACCGCTCTCACGGTTCTAAACCTCATCGAAGTGAAAGGCGCCGCAACCTCCACCTTCACCGGAGGCATCTCCTCCGCAGGCCTTGCCTCCTCAAACGGACTCCGCGTCTCCACAGGCGACACGATTCTTGCAGGAGGTCTCAATGTAACCGGTTCCTCCATTCTTCCGATCGCATCGTCCACAAGCTTCAGCATTGCAAACCTCTTGAACGTGAATGGCCTCGGCACGAGTACGTTCGCAGGAGGTCTCACCCTCGGAACATCAGCAGGAGCCCTTGGCGTCGGTACCTCATCTCCGGGATCATTCGCCATGGGTGTCGCAGGCCCCATCATCTACGGCAACTCCGGAACTTCAACCGACATCGGGAACCTTCATGTCTGGGGTTCCCTCCAGGTCGGCAAGAATTCCCTGGTCTTCAATCAAAACGAGATCAATGCGAGTGGTGCGCTCGGACTCACTTCCGCCGGTGCCAACATCATGACTTTCGGGACCAATGGTCTTGAACGGGTGCGCATTGATTCTTCCGGCAACCTCGGCATCGGGACGACGAGTCCGGGCAGTTTGCTCTCCGTTGCCGGGCATTGCGTGACGGGAGACACTCGCCTTCGACGCAGGAGAAGGCGTCGAAGGAAATTCGAAGCGCGAAGCACGAAATTCAAAACAAATCCAGACGACGAATATATCTACGATGAAGTCGCGATCAAGGACATCCAACCGGGAGACGAGATCGCATCGCTCAACGAAAAAACCGGACGTATTGTCTGGTCAAAAGTGAATGCCCTGATGGATATGGGAGTGATGCCGATTTATAAACTCACGACTGCTTCCGGGAAAACTATCAGGACGACGGGCGAGCATCCGTATCTGGTGAAGAGAGGAAAGGAACAACTAATCAGGAGTAAATATCGTACGCAACTGTTCAAGCAGGCGGCGCGTGCTTTCCTCGGGCAGACGGCCAAGAGTTTTACGAATGAGACGGGAATCAGTGGTCAGAATTTTGCCGAGTTTGATTTTGGAGGGGCGAGGGAGACCGGCGGCGGCCTGTTCGCTTTCGTCCAGCAGATATTCTTCTTCGGCTCGAAGTTCGCCGCCGTGGGAAGTAATGGCAGAAACAATGACGTCGCGTTGGGTGCGGTTGAGGCGTCCAGGAGAAACGATAACCGCGGGTCTTTGTTTGACACTCGACCAATCGGTGAACGGAAAGACAACGAGCACGACGTCTCCGGCATCAAAGTTGGTCATAGATCGCGTCGTCAGGATTATTCCAAAATTCAAACGACGGCTCTGCGGCTTTCAGCCACGCCATATCCTCTGCAGAAAGATGAAGGATTTTCGGCAGATGAGTCAGAAGTTTCCGCTGATCTTCGGGATGGGCGCGCGCAATCGCTTGTTCGATTGTCTCGAGAGTTGGCTGTTCCATGGTATAAAAATGCTACCAAAGGCGATAGCCAATTGTCAACAGCCGGAGCCGCGATCGCGCATGGCCGCTGGACGAAAGTAATGTATCTGTTTCGAGGTCAGTATATCGCGGTAACAAGCCCTGACGGCGCATTTGCGCTGTGGGATCGCATCGAGAAGATCGAACATCTCCCCGCCGAGCAAGTCTGGGATATCGAAGTTGAGGGAACCCATAATTTCATCGGCAATGATATTGTGGCTCACAACACTCTGATCACCGGTACCACCACCATTATTGGCGGGGTCTTGACACCGAGCATTTCTGCGACCAGCTCCCTCGGCATCTACACGGGCGGAGCCGCGGCACCGCGGGTCTATGTGGATTCGTCCGGCAACGTCGGCATCGGGACCGCAGTCCCCGCAACCAACCTTGAAGTCGTGAATTCGAGCGCTGCCACCACCACTCCGCTCTTCCTCTCCAATATTCAGAATGCAACTTCCACCGCAGTGCGTCTCGCCTTCCGCGCCACAGACATCAACAGTACTGCCACCACCACGGCCTCACTCGGCACCCTCATTACCTCGAACCTGTCCCGGGGAGCAACGGCTGACCTCCAGTTTCTTACGCTGAACGCCGGAACCTTGAGCGAGACCGCTCGTTTAACTGGCGCGGGAGCATTCGGCCTCGGCACCACAACTCCCGGCACGCTCCTCGCGGTTCACAACGGCTCCGCAACCATCGGTGGCATCCTTATCATAGAGAACAACATCAAAACCGGATTCATTTCAGCAACAAGCTCAACCTCATCCTTCTTCAACTATGCATCGAGCACCTCACTCTCCATCGCAAACCTTCTGAATGTGAACGGACTTGGCACCTCAACCATCGCAGGAGCACTCTCCACCGGTCAGCTTGCCGTTTCCACTGCAACACCCTCAACCCTTTTTGCAATCAACCTCGGAGGACCTATTCTCTACGGATCAAACACCATATCAGGAAACGCCACCTCAACCAATGTCGGCAACGAACTCATCAACGGCTCACTCTCGGTCAAGGGTCCGGCTGAATTCCTGGGAGGCATCCAGTCACCTGCGATCAACATCACGGGATCAGGCACGACAACCTTCGGAGGAGGGATTCAGGCAGTGGGGATTGATTCGAGCCGAGGACTCCGCGTCTCTACAGGCGACACGATTCTTGCCGGAGGTCTCAATGTCACCGGCTCCTCCATTCTTCCTATTGCATCGTCAACGTCATTTAGTATCTCAAATCTTTTGAATGTCGCAGGCCTCGGCACTTCAACCTTCGCAGGAGGGCTCACCCTTGGAACATCAGCAGGAACCCTTGGCGTCGGCACCTCATCACCAAACTCATTTGCGCTTGGTGTGGCCGGTCCCATCATTTTTGGAAACTCGGGAACCTCCACCAACATCGGCAACCTCCACGTCTGGGGATCGCTCCAGGTCGGGAAGAACTCCCTCGTTCTTAATACGAATGAGATCAACGCGAGCGGCGCGCTCGGCATCACCGCCGCCGGTGCCAATGTCATGACCTTCGGGACCAATGGTCTTGAACGGGTGCGCATTGATTCGTCGGGGAACGTCGGGATTGGGACGACAACGCCGTGGGGTCTTCTCTCGGTCAATCCAAATTCCGTGAACGCGGTCGGTGCGAATACCCCTCCATATTTTGTGGTTGGCTCTTCGACGGCAACGAAATTTGTCGTGGCAGGGAACGGGAATGTGGGAATCGGGACGACCGCACCCAGAA